>Ga0315556_1000050_pt1 | contig 54576 bp, 50 predicted proteins | sample SalMarSW160310MG_FD_202112 | JGI IMG/M metagenome (GOLD analysis project Ga0315556, IMG submission 202112) | Salt marsh sediment microbial communities from the Plum Island Ecosystem LTER, Massachusetts, United States - Salt Marsh Sediment SW1603-10 ...
GTATATTTTCCATAGCCTTAGATTCTGAGAAGTTTGCAATCACGACGTTCTTTCGACTGGACTTCGGCGTGCAAGAGAGCGGTACTGTCGTCAGGTCGATGGACCGGACTGCCTCCGCCCTCCGTCCGCCCGGACCAGGGTCATATCCCTGCCGGGCTTGGGGTGGTGGGAGGGCGCGCAAGAGGCGCGGCCCGAAACGGAGGACCACCCGATGACATTTTGGCTTACCGAGAGAGCCCAATTCACCGCGGCGGCGGTTCGTCTTGCCGGAAAAGCCGAACCGGTCCATTGTCGCGGTTTGATACCCGCTCATCCGGGACATATCGGTTCGATGAAATCCAAGCGCCGAAACCTGAAATCCGCAACCAAGCCGAACAAGGCACCCAAGCTCTCGCGCACCCATGCGCCCGCCGATCTTTCGCCGGTGGATTGGCAACGCGGCTTGCGCCGCCAGTTCGGCCGCGAGCAGGCCTTCGGTCTTGAAAATCTCACACACGAACCGTTTTTCTCGGAATTCAGGGTCAGCAATCCTGTTTCGAAGTCCAGCTATCGCGTGGCGATTCGAGGCTTGGGGCCAGGTGGTAATTTCTGTTCATGCCCCGATTACGCCACCAGCGAGTTGGGTACCTGCAAGCACATCGAATTCACGCTCGCTCGACTGCAGAAAAAGCGCAGCGCGAAGACGGCGTTTGCGCGCGGCTACCAGCCGGCGTTTTCCGAGCTGTATCTGCGCAATGACGGCCAGCGTCGCGTGCATTTTCGTGCAGGAACAGATTGCCCACCAGCGCTGAGGGAGGCCGCCGCCGGTTTGTTCGACACCGAACACGACGGGTTGCTGCCCGACGAGCGCCTCGGCGAACTCGAGCATTTCATGGCCTTGGCGTCTAAGTCCAGTCATGAGTTGCGGGCCTACGACGACGCTCTCGATTTCGTCGCCGGACGGCGGGACGCGGGCCGACGAGCCGCAAAACTTGCGCATCTGTTCCCGCGCGGCGCGGCCGATCCCAAGCTGCTGGCTCTTCTGAAGGCGCCGCTCTATCCCTATCAGGCGGAGGGCGCGCTGTCCGCGGTACGAGCCGGTCGGATGCTGATAGGCGACGATATGGGCCTGGGCAAGACCATACAAGCGATCGCCGCGACAGAAATACTGGCACGGCATTTCGGTGTCTCGAAAGTGCTGGTGATCTGCCCTACCTCACTCAAATACCAGTGGCAGAGCGAGATCGTGCGTTTCTCGGGGCGACAGGGCGAAAAGGCGGCGCGCGTCATCAACGGCGGTCGGGCGCAGCGGCAGAAGGACTACGCCCTGGATGACTTCTGCAAGATCACAAACTACGAAAAGCTCAGGCCCGATCTCGACCTGATCGCCGCCTGGGCGCCCGAACTGGTGATCGTGGATGAGGCCCAACGGGTCAAGAACTGGAACACCATTGCGGCGCGCGCCTTGAAACGCATCGACAGCCCCTACGCGATCGTGCTGACCGGGACGCCTTTGGAGAACAAGCTGGAAGAGCTGATTTCCATTGTCCAGTTCGTCGATCAGCATCGCCTGGGGCCAACATGGAAGCTGCTGCACGATCATCAGGTCAAGGACGAAGCCGGGCGCGTCACCGGCTATACCGGCCTGGACAAGATCGGCGAGACGCTATCGCCGGTCATGATCCGCCGGCGCAAATCCGAGGTGCTGCGGCAACTGCCAAGCCGGACCGACCAGAACCTGCTGGTGCCGATGACCGAGATGCAAATGCTCTATCACCAGGAAAACGCCGACATAGTGGCGAGAATTGTCAAGTACTGGCGCAAGACGAGGTTCCTGTCGGACAAGGACCAGCGGCGGCTTACCTGTGCCCTGCAGAACATGCGCATGTCGTGCAACAGCACCTATCTCCTGGACCAGGAAACCGACCATGGCGTCAAGGCTGACGAATTGGCGGCGCTGTTTGAGGATTTGTTCGCCGAGCCCGACGCCAAGGCGGTGGTATTTTCGCAATGGACGCGGACTCACGACATCATCATCCGCCGTCTCGTAGCGCGTGAGGTGGGCTACGTCAGCTTCCACGGCGGCGTGCCATCGCATAAACGGCCGGCACTGGTTGAGCGGTTTCGTGACGACCTCACCTGCCGCGTGTTCCTGTCCACCGATGCTGGCAGCACGGGCCTCAATCTGCAGCATGCTTCGACCCTGGTGAACATGGACTTGCCGTGGAACCCGGCGATCCTCGAACAGCGCATCGCGCGCATTCATCGCATGGGCCAGAAACGGCCGGTGCGAGTTATCAATTTCGTGGCAAAGGGCACCATCGAGGAGGGAATGCTGTCGGTGCTAGCGTTCAAACGCTCCTTATCGGCAGGAATTCTCGACGGCGGCGCCAGTGAGATTTCGCTCGGCGGTTCGCGTCTCAACCGCTTCATGAAGGACGTGGAAAACGTCACCGGGCGTATGGATGAGGGCGAGGCCGTGACGCCGGCTGAGGAAATGGGGAATATCGTCACCGCCGATGACGCCGGATTTGGAGAAGATGCAAAAACGGATATGAACATTGGCGCTGGCGAGATGGCGGTCGCGCATGCTGATGGGGCTGGAGCATCACCGCGCGATGCAGGTGCCGATCCGTGGCAAGCCTTGGTGCAGGTCGGTGCGCAGTTTATTGCCGCTCTGGCGGCCGCAAACGATCCCGGCGCTCCAGCGCACCCATGGATTGAGCGGGATCCGGCCACCGGCGCGCAAAACCTCAAAATGCCGCTGCCGTCGCCGGAAACCGCGAGACAACTTGCCGATGCGCTTTCCATGCTTGCGGACAGCTTGCGGGGCAGGATCGGATGATGAACAACGGCGGCTCCACGAATGATAGGAGACCTCGCGGTTGTATCACCGAATTATCCGGGATTGCCCTGCGAACACAATCGGGACTCAACTCAAGCGACATGCCCATCGCTGCAGTCCGTCCGACGATTCAAGTCGGGCACGGTCAATTATTGCAGCAGCAATGGGCAAAATCTGGTGTCGTAAATTTTTAGCGCGTTCTTTGGAACAGATTGCGCGCGTGCAGTCATGACCGTGTCCCCGCAGTCACATATTTCCCGCGTGAAAAGATATCCCCGGATTGGCTGACCTCGTATCCAAGAGCCTTGTAGCCGGCCTCTCGCCTGGCCGCCATCCTGGCCAGCATCGGCTCGTCCGCGTCGACATAGTCATAGATGATGACCTCACGCTTGGCAGCATGCAGGCGGTGGAGTCTGCCGGCATATTGCGCGAGGGTTCCGCGCCAGGACACGGGCATGGTGAGAAACAGCGTATCGAGACGTGCATCATCGAAACCTTCACCGAGATAGCGACCGGTCGCTACGATTATCCGTTCTTCGCCATCCGGCACCGCACTCAGCGTCTTCATGGCCTCGCGCCGTCCCTTTGTGCTCATGCCGCCTTTCAGGGTGATGACGTTCCTGGCAAATTTCGACAAACGCTGCGCCATCGAATCGAGGTGGTCCTTGCGCTCCGTTATGACCACCGGTGACCGCCGCGCCTCCAGTGCAGCCAGGATGTCATCGAAGATCATGTCATTGCGGGCCGCATCGCGGACCAACAGACCATATAGGTCCTGGATTGGTGTTTTTGCATCCGGATTCTGGAGCTTGGCGCGAAATCCGGTTCTCCGCACAATGACCCGGTGGGAAAATGGGCGGGAGGCCGCCTGCTTTCTTGCATCAACCCGATACCGGATCGGACCGCACTGCATGAAAATAATGGGATGGTGGCCGTCTTTCCGCGTCACTGTCGCCGACAATCCAAGGACGTACCTCGCCTTGGCGGCCCGAGCGACGGCCTCAAAACTGACCGCCGACAGGTGGTGGCATTCGTCCGCGATGAGATGCCCGTAGTCGGCCACGAGGTCCGATACCTCACCTTTTCGTACCAGACTCTGAATCAGGGCGACGTCGACGACGCCCGTCGGCCGCCGCCTTCCACCTCGGATAACGCCGATACGATTTGGGTCGATGTCAAGAAAGGCCCGCAGCCTCGCCACCCATTGATCCAGCAGTTGCTGCCGGTGCACCAGAATCAACGTGTTCCTGTCGCGCTCGGCTATCAGCCTGGCGGCAACCACGGTCTTGCCAAAGGCCGTCGCGGCCGCGAGCACGCCGGTTTCGTGCGCCATCAACGCGTCCGTGGCTGCCTCCTGCTCGGGGGTGAGCGTTCCGAGAAACTGCACTCCCAGTGGCTCGCTATCGCTGCGCATATCGCGAAGCACAGGACGGATGCCGTGGGAAGCAAGGAGATCAAGGGCAGCGTGGAGACAGCCCCTCGGGAGCGCAATGTGTTTCGCAAACAGCTCGGCGCACGAGACAAAACGAGGCTTGCCGAAGGTGGACAGCCGCATTGCCTGAGCTGCGTAGAACTCCGGGTTCTGGAATGCCGCGAGGCGGATCAGTCGATTGACCAGCCCCGGCGGCAAGGCGTGGCGCTCGATATAGACCTGATTGTTCAGCACCACATCGATAATATCCGGCATGGTGCCGACAACCGGTTGCTCTGCTTTGCGCCGCGATGGCGGCGCCATCCACGGCTCGTCGTCATCGTCATCAACAGGAAGGCGCAATCCCAGGATTGTCCCCGCGGCGGAAGCCTGCTCGACTACGGCAACGACATCCGTGCGGCTCATGCGTTTTACGCCCGACAGGAATGCCCACTGGTCCTCAAAGGGCTGCAACGCATCATCAACGAAGACGCTGTTGCCGTTCTGCCGGGGACCACTCTGCAGGGGCATGGCGATCAGGTTCCCGAAGCCGCCTGCGGGCATGGTGTCCTGGCTGGGGAAGAGCCGATCATAAGATTCAAACCCGATATCGGGGCAGCGCTCCATTGTCTCGGTGATGAGATGAGCGCCAAGTTTGCGTGCATCGGATGCGGGTACAGATTCCGAAAAGAAGATCCAGACATGGCCGCCATTCCCGGAGCGGGAGCGCTCGAGGGCTGCCGGCACACCCTTCTCCCGACATGTCGCCAGGAATGCAAGCGCATCGCGTTGCCAGGACTGCTTGTCGAAATCGGTAGCCAGGAACCAGCAGCTGCCGTCCGGCATGAGCGGATAGACGCCAGCGATAAACCCCTCCGCTCTCGCCGGGTTCGCGAGGTTCTGCCCCTGCAGATGACTTTTGACGATCTCGTCACTAACGGGCACGAATGCCTGGTTGGGGCAGTCGCTGCATTTGATTTTTGGCTTTTCGCAAATCCCGCGAATCCATTCGTTCCGGCACGCAGGCGAATAACCAGCCTTGCCAGTTTTCGGATTCTCCCATCTGCGGGGGAAGACGTCATGGCGGCCACGAAAGAGCGATCGGAATAAGGCGATCTTGTCGGCGCCGGATAGCGCCGCCGAAGGAGTGGCACGTACCACCATTGGCGGCGCCAGACTGGGCTGAAGCTCCGCCCTGCGTCGCACCCTGAGTTGCTCAAGTGCAGCGATGACTGTCTCGCGTTCGTGGTCAAGCTGACCGAGGCGCCTTTCCAGCGCCGCGATCTCCACCTCCAGGTCGTCTTCTGCGATCATTGGCTCAACAATTTTCACCGCCTCGCCCCCAAAGACCAGGGCATTCGGGCAGGGCCACGACGGGCGAATTTGGACTGTTTGTTCCTACCACCTCGCCCACCATACATTCAATGAAGGCATAGCAACCTCGCCGGCACAGCGCTGCCAGAATTCTTCCCGCCCCGGCTTGTTTGCACTGGACTTGCGGGAAGAAGAGAGCGGTACTGTTGTCGGTCGACGGGACTCCCACCGGCGGCCAGCCCCGGAATCTTCGCCCTCCGGGGCTTCGGGTGGTGCACGGCCGCGCATGTCGCGTGGCCCGTAATGGAGGACCACCCCATGGCCAAGTCAAAGACCAAACACGCCAGGCGCACCGGCAATACAACAAAGGTGGCGCCCGATCGCCAGAAGGTGGAAACACCGCAGCGTCCCGACGGCAAACTCGGACTGATCGTCGATCGCCTTGCTACCAATACAGGCGCAACAGCCGACGAACTTGTCGAGGCAACCGGCTGGCAACGGCATTCGGTCCTCGGGGCACTGAGCAAGCTCAAGTCGCGTGGTTTTGCATTCCATCTCGATACCCATGCCGACCGCATGGCCTATCGGCTGACAGCGTCGAAAGGATAAGCCATGCGGGATCATCATGAAACCGGATCGCAAGCGCTTGCCGGCGAAGTCGCTGCGCTCAAGAACATGACGCATGTCGAACTTCGAGGCGCATGGCGGCGAGCCTGGCGGAGCCATCCGCCGAAATTTCTGAGCAGGGACCTCCTCGAACTTGGCATCGCCTGGAAACTGCAGGAACGCGCGTTTGGGGGCCTGGGCGCGGTCACAAAGCGGCGACTGGTCGAACTGGCGCTCGCCATCGAAGCCAAAGCCGATATCGCCAGGACCCGGCGTGTCAGCCTCAGACCAGGCGCTCGCCTCATCCGCGAGTGGGGCGGTGAGTCCCATGAGGTCCTTGTGACCGAGGACGGATTTTTGTGGCGCGGAAAGAATTGGCGGTCGCTCTCGGTTATCGCCCGCGAGATGACCGGCACGCGATGGTCGGGACCTCGGTTCTTCGGACTGGATAGGTCCGCAGGGCGAGGCGTCAACGCCATGGGGGGCCACGCGAATGAATAGGAAGATTCCGGCCAACCAATCGAACGGTGCAGCGACGATACGCTGCGCCATCTATACGCGCAAATCCTCCGAAGAGGGTCTGGAGCAGGATTTTAACTCGCTTGATGCCCAGCGCGAGTCCTGTGAGGCCTACATCACCAGCCAGAAGAGTTCGGGATGGGTGGCGCTGCCGGACATGTACGATGATGGTGGCATTTCGGGCGGCACGATGGAGCGACCGGCGCTCCAGCGATTGCTGGCCGACATCGGCGCCGGGCGCATCAACACCGTGGTGGTTTACAAGGTCGATCGTCTGACACGTTCGCTCAGCGACTTCGCAAAGATCGTTGACGCGTTCGATGCCAAGGGGGTCTCGTTTGTCTCGGTGACCCAGCAGTTCAACACGACCACATCCATGGGCCGGTTGACGCTGAATATGCTGCTGTCCTTTGCTCAATTCGAGCGCGAGGTCACTGGCGAGCGCATTCGCGACAAGATCGCAGCTTCGAAACGGAAAGGCATGTGGATGGGCGGTCTGCCGCCGCTGGGCTATGACGTTGATGATCGCAAGCTGGTGATCAATCCAGCTGAGGCCGACACCGTCCGGCACATCTATCGTCGCTATGCCGTGATGACATCGGTGCGCGCGCTGAAGGAAGAACTCGACTACGATGGCATTGTCAGCAAGGCCCGGATCAACGGCTTCGGTAACGCGACCGGCGGCAAGTCGTTGGCGCGCGGTGCTCTCTACCTGATGCTGCAAAACCGGATCTATCGCGGCGAAATCGTACATAAAGACAACGCCTATCCCGGTCTGCACGACGCCATAATCGACGAAGCGTTGTGGGACGAGGTGCAAGCCGCCCTCGCAGAGAATCGCGTCGAGCGCGTCACCCGGTCCAAAGCGGCTGCACCCAGCCTGCTTGCCGGCCTTGTTTACGATGACAGCGGTGCACGCATGTCGCCGACCCATGCCAACAAGAAAGGCACACGATACCGCTACTATGTCAGCCAGTCGCTGATCAAGCGCGGCCGGCCGAAGGCTGAGGCGGGGGCGTGTCGCGTGCCGGCAGCGGATCTCGAAACGATCGTTGAGGAGCGGATTTGCACCTTGCTTCTGGATGAAGCCACCATCTTCGAGATGCGCGGACCTGCGACAGTCGAGGCACGAAAAGCCATGATTGAGGATGCTGCTGACCTGGCCCGACGCTGGTCGAGTCTGCCGACACCCGGCAGGCGCGCCATACTGCATGCGCTTGTTAAACGGATCGACGTTTGTCTGGAGACGGTGGACATCACGATACGCCCAGCGGCTCTCCCCGGCATTGCAGGGTCTGGACCGGCTGTCGACAAATCGCTGGCGACGGGCGGCCCGACGAAGGTTATGTCTGTCCCCGCCCGGCTGAAGCGGACCGGTATGGAAGTAAAGCTGTTGGTGCAAGGCACAAGCGGACCGGCAGACCGCAAGCCCGATCGCAGTCTGATCCGTCTCCTCGGTCAAGCGCATCGCTTCCGCAGCATGCTTATGACGGACTGCGGTAATTCCATGCGCAACATTGCCGGCGACGCCGGCGTCAGTTCGTCTTACTTCACACGTGTGCTCCGGTTGAGCTTCCTGGCGCCCGAGATCACAAAGACGATCCTGCAGGGCCGCCAGCCTCCAGGGCTGACCGCAAACCGGATCATGCAAACCGGTCGGCTCGCATCATCATGGAATGAGCAGAAGGCACAACTGGATCTCGCTTGATCCGACCAACCTGAAAACTGGCGACGACAATCGCGCCGCTATCACATCAGATAGCGGCGTATGCCGCTTTTCAGCAAATCGCGCCAGGGCGAATGATGCCTGGCGTCGCACCACGGTGGTACCACCAAAACTCCCGTAAGAGACTTTGGCGCCAGCAAGCGCCGCAAACTCGTACCACGCCGGTCTCCGCTCCCCTGCCCAAGGGCCGATCCTCACCTAACCCGCGGAAACTACGGCACTAGTTCGAATCCTGCCCGGAAATACAAATTTATGAGTGATATCAATATGTTAACTGGCGGAGAGGGTGGGATTCGAACCCACGGTACCCGTGAAGGGTACAACGGTTTTCGAGACCGCCCCGATCGACCACTCCGGCACCTCTCCGCTAAGAGACCTTTTTCATCGCCATGTGGCCTGTGGGCGGCGTTCTGATAGCGCGGCGCACGGGGCTTGCCAACCCCAACTTGCGTGCGGCAGCATCTGGTTGCGATTTTCGCCTGTTTTTCTTGACAATCGGCCCCTTCAAACCCTATAGACCCCGCCAACGGGCGGAGGGCCATGGCGGTCCCCCGCCTCAATTACGCTGTTTCAGGCTCGATAAAGGCAACAACAATGAAAGTTCGCCCTCGATCTCCCTTCAAAGGGGTTTCAAAGGGCGGCGCCGATGGACGCGGGTGAAGACAAAAGAAGGAAGACCATGTACGCCATCATCAAGACCGGCGGCAAGCAGTACCGCGTCGCCCCCGACGATACCCTCGAGGTCGAGCGCCTGCCCGGCAATGCCGGCGATACCGTCGAGCTCGCGGAAGTTCTCATGATCGCCGGCGACGACGGCATCGAAGTCGGCTCACCGTTTGTCGCCGGAGCCACCGTCAGCGCCGAGCTGGTCGCCCAGACCCGCGGCGACAAGATCATCATTTTCAAGAAGCGCCGGCGCAAGCATTACCGCCGCCGCCAGGGCCACCGCCAGGACCTCACCCTCCTCAAGGTGACCGCCATCAACGCCGCCGGCGCCAGGAAGCCGGCAAAGAAGGCCGCCGCCAAGCCGGCCGCCGAAGAAGCCGCCCCCGCCGCCGAAGCCGGCGACCAGGCTTAAGACATAAGGAGCGACATCCATGGCTCACAAGAAAGCAGGCGGTTCCTCCCGCAACGGCCGCGACTCGGCCGCCCAGCGCCTCGGCGTCAAGAAGTTCGGCGGTGAGGCCGTCATCCCTGGCAACATCATCGTGCGCCAGCGCGGCACCCAGTTCCATCCCGGCTCAGGCGTCGGCATGGGCAAGGACCACACCATTTTTGCCAAGTTGAACGGCAAGGTGACCTTCACCACGACGCGCGGCGGGCGCAGCTTCATTTCCGTCGTGCCGATGCCGGCGGCCGAATAACGCAAAGCCCGCGCGCTTCCAGTTCGCCGGCTCATCCGACCCGGCGGCTGACGGCCAAGGCCAAACGATACGCTGACGGGGAGATGGTGAGCCATCTCCCCGTTTTCCGTTTCTGGTGCCACCAATGTCCGACCATGACACAACAACCATTGCCACCGATCGCCTCGTGCTGCGCCCCTTGAGGCTCGACGATGCCCCGCGCCTTGCCCGTATCGCCAACCCCGCCGAGATCGCCCGCCGGCTGGCGACCACGCCGCACCCCTACGATGAGAAAGACGCCCTCGACTTCATCGCCCGGGTCCGCGCCGCCCCCGCCGGGGCCGCCTGCTTTGCCATCACGCTGAAGGGAATGGACGAGCCCATCGGCACCTGCGGCTACGGTCCGGCCCGTGATCGCGCCGACGGGGCGATGACCGAAACCGACTTCGGCTACTGGCTCGGCCTCGACTATTGGGGTAAGGGCTATGCCACCGAAGCGGCAAGGGCGGTTTTGGCCCATGCCTTCGAAAGGTCGGAAGTCGCCGTGCTCACCACCGATTATCAGCTGGGCAATGATGCCTCCAGGCGGGTGCTGGTGCGTCTCGGGTTTCGCCTCGTCGGGCCCCGCCGCCGCCATTCTCTGGGCGCCGGCGGCGATGTCGAGACCATGCAGGTGGAGCTGACGAGTGCCGACTGGCGCGCCGGCCGAGAGATGGGGCGATGAAGTTCCTCGACCAGGCCAAGATCTACATCCGCTCCGGTGATGGCGGTGCCGGGTGCATCAGCTTCCGGCGCGAAAAGTTCATCGAGTTCGGCGGCCCCGACGGCGGCGACGGCGGGCGCGGCGGGCATGTCTATGTGGAGGCCGTCGACGGCCTCAACACCCTCATCGACTACCGCTACCAGCAGCACTTCAAGGGCAAGACCGGCGGCCACGGCATGGGCGCCAACCGCACCGGCCGCAACGGCGCCGATGCCGTGCTCAAGGTGCCGGTGGGCACCCAGGTCTATGCCGAGGACAACGAGACCCTGCTCGCCGATCTCACCCGGGTGGGCCAGAAGGTGCGGCTGGCGCGCGGCGGCAATGGTGGCTTCGGCAATGCCTATTTCAAGTCCTCCACCAACCGGGCGCCGCGTCGTGCCAACCCCGGCCAGGAAGGCGACGAGATGTGGATCTGGTTGCGCCTCAAGCTCATCGCCGATGCCGGTCTGGTGGGGCTGCCCAACGCCGGCAAGTCGACGCTTCTGTCCGCCGTTTCGGCCGCCCATCCCAAGATCGCCGACTACCCCTTCACCACGCTGCATCCCCAACTCGGCGTGGTGGCCGTCGACGAGGCAGGCTTCGTGCTCGCCGACATTCCCGGCCTCATCGAAGGCGCGCATGAAGGCGCGGGGCTGGGTGACCGGTTTCTCGGCCACGTCGAGCGCTGCGCCGTCTTGTTGCATCTGATCGATGCGACCGACCCCGACCCGGCCGCCAACTGGAAGACCATTCGCGGCGAACTCAAGGCCTATGGCGGGGGACTGGCGAAGAAGCCGGAGATCGTCGCCCTCAACAAGGCCGATGCCCTGAGTGCCGATGAACTGAAGAAGGTCGTCGCCACCTTCAAGCGCCGCACCAAGGTGACACCGCTGATCATTTCCGGCGTCTCCGGCCTCAATGTCCGCTCCACCATGGGCAAGCTGCTCGACATGGTGCGCCAGGCCCGCAAGTCCGCCAAAGCGGAGGCGGACGGGGAGGCGGCATGGCGCCCCTGAGCGCCCGCCTCACCGGCGCCCGCCGCCTGGTGGTGAAGATCGGCTCGGCACTGCTGGTCGATCAGGCATCGGGACGACTGCGCCAGGCGTGGCTGGAGACGCTGGCCGCCGACATCGCCGACCGGCGCGCCGCCGGCACCGAAGTGCTGGTGGTGTCATCGGGCGCCATCGCGCTCGGGCGCCGCATCCTCGACCTGCCGGCCGGCATCCTCAAGCTGGAGGAAAACCAGGCCGCCGCCGCGGTCGGCCAGATCGCCCTTGCGCATGCCTGGCAGCAGCATCTCGCCCGCCACCATCTCATCGCCGGCCAGATCCTTCTCACCCTCAACGACACCGAGGAGCGCCGCCGCTATCTCAATGCCCGCGCCACCCTCAACACCCTGCTGCGCCAGGGCGCGGTGCCGGTGATCAACGAGAACGACACGGTCGCCACCTCGGAAATCCGCTATGGCGACAACGACCGGCTGGCGGCGCGCGTCACCTCGATGATGGCAGCCGACTGTCTGGTGCTGTTGTCCGACGTCGACGGCCTTTATACCGCCCCGCCCGGCACCCCCGGCGCCACCCACATCCCCGAGGTCGGGGAGATCACCGCCGCCATCGAGGCGATGGCCGGCAAGCCCGTCTCCGGACTAGGCTCGGGCGGCATGGTGACCAAGATCGAGGCCGCCCGCATCGCCACTGGCGGCGGCGCTTCGATGGTAATTTCAGCCGGCGCCCCCGACCATCCGCTCGCCCGCATCGCCTCAGGCGAGCGCTGCACCTGGTTCATATCGGCGGCCGAGCCGATCGCTGCCCGCAAGCGCTGGATCGCCGGCACGCTCATCCCCGTAGGTCGGCTGGTGGTCGATGACGGGGCGGCCGGGGCGCTGAAGCGCGGCAAGAGTCTGTTGCCGGCCGGCGTGGTACGCATCGAAGGTCACTTCTCGCGCGGCGATGCGTTGAGTATTGTGACGGCGTCGGGGATCGAGATCGCCCGCGGCCTGAGTGCCTACGACCACGCCGAGGCCGAAGCCATCGCCGGCCGGCGTTCTGGCGAGATCGAGGCGTTGATCGGCTACAGGGGACGCGACGAGATGGTTCATCGCGACGATCTCGTTCTGATGGGGAAAAGCGGATCATGACCATGGCGAATGAGCGCGACGACCTTGCCGCCGATATGGCGGGCCTCGCGAGCGCTGCCCGGCGCGCCGCCAAATCTCTTGCCTCGGCCGCGGGCGAGGCCAAGAACGCCGCCCTCATAGCCATGGCCGCCAACATCCGCGCCGCTCAAGGCCGCATTGCCGAGGCCAACGCCCGCGACGTGGCGCTGGCCAGGAACCAGAACCGCACGCCCGCCCACATCGACCGCCTCACCCTGACCCCCGAACGCATCGAGGCCATGGCGAAGGGCCTCGAAGACATCGCCGGGTTGCCCGACCCGGTGGGCGCCGTGATGGCCAGATGGACGCGACCCAATGGCTTGCAGATTTCCCGCGTCAGGGTACCCATCGGGGTCATCGCCATCATTTATGAATCGCGTCCCAACGTCACCGCCGATGCCGGGGCCTTGTGCATGAAGTCGGGCAACGCCGCCATCCTGCGCGGCGGCTCCGACAGCTTTCAGTCGTCATCGCTGATCGTGACATGCCTGCGCGAGGGCCTCAAGTCGGCCGGCCTCGATCCCGACGCCATCCAGATGGTGCCGACCTCGGACCGGCGCGCCGTCGGCATGCTGCTGGAAGGGCTTTCCGGTGCCATCGATCTCATCGTGCCGCGCGGCGGCAAGAGTCTGGTCGCTCGCGTGCAGGCCGAAGCGCGGGTGCCGGTGTTTGCCCATCTGGAAGGCATCTGCCATGTCTACGTGGACAGAGACGCCGATCTGGCCATGGCTAAAGCCATAGCCGTCAATTCCAAGATGCGGCGCACCGGGGTATGCGGGGCGGCCGAGACGCTGCTGGTCGACTGCGCCGCCAGCGACCGCCTGCTTGAGCCGCTCATTGCCAGCCTCATCGAGGCGGGCTGCGAAGTGCGCGGTGATGTCGAGGCCACGGCCGTGGACTCGCGCGTAAAACCCGCCAGCGAAGAGGACTGGCACACGGAATATCTCGATGCCATCATCGCCGTGCGCATCGTCGAGGGGGTTCAGGGTGCCATCGACCACATTGCCCGCTACGGCTCCCAGCACACCGACACCATTGTCACCGGCAACGACGTCACGGCTCGGCGCTTTCTCGATGAAGTGGACAGCGCCATCGTGCTGCACAACGCCTCCACCCAGTTCGCCGACGGCGGCGAGTTCGGCTTCGGCGCCGAGATCGGCATCGCCACCGGCAAGCTGCACGCCCGCGGTCCCGTCGGCCTGGAGCAGCTCACCACCTTCAAGTACCAGGTGCGCGGTTCCGGCCAGGTCAGACCCTGACCGCAGATGGCTGGCCCGCATTCCTCACGCTCCCTGTGCCCTGCGCCGGTTCAAAATGGCGACGGAGTAGGAGAGCGGCGCAGATCGATGTGGCTCATCGGACAAGCCGTTCGACGCACGCCGTCGTCATTTTCAACCGGCCCGAAGGGTCGCCTTGCGGCGGCCGCCTGCGAGCCCGGGCCGCTCAACCGTATGGCTCGATACGCTTTTCGCGTCCCGCGCTCGCATCCGGCTCCCCGCAAGGCGACGCAGGGCTCAGGGAGCGCGAGGAATGCGGGCTAGATTTCCCTTCATTCTGCCACCGGTCGACGGCCTCGCCATCGGGCTGTTCGGCGGCTCCTTCAATCCGCCCCATGCCGGCCATCGCGCCATCGCCGAGGCGGCGCTCAATCGCTTGCGGCTCGATGCCGTGTGGTGGCTGGTATCGCCCCAGAACCCGCTGAAGGACCCGCACGAAACTTCGGACTTCACCGCCCGCTTCATCGCCACCCAGGCCATCGCCCGCCATCCTCGCTTCGGGGTTCTGGGGATCGAGGGCAAGATCGGCACTCGCACCACCGCCGGGTTCTTGAAGCGCATGGACCCGGTGCTGGCGCGCGGGCGCTTCGTGTGGATCATGGGCGCCGACTCGTTTGCCGGCCTTCACCGCTGGAACGACTGGCGTCGCCTGCCCGAGCACCTGCCGTTGGCCGTCTTCGACCGCCCAGGCGCCACCATGGCCGCCCTGTCGTCACCCGCCGCGCGGGCATTGGCGCGCTATCGCCTGCCCGAGAGCGAAGCCGGCCTGCTGGCGTTCACCGCCCCGCCCGCCTGGTCCTTTCTCACCCTGCCGCGGCGCCACGAAAGCTCGACCGCCCTGCGCCGCTCATCCAGGACTTGAAACTGTCACGCGCTTCGCCCATAGTCACACCGTCAGGTATAGAACCCGGAAGGTCATCGAACAGTCACGCCCCGTGCCAAGATTGCGATCTCCACATTCCCTGCACCGTCGGCTCGCCGAGCCGGCCCTTCATCCACGAGGAAACCAACCCTGCCAGTCCAGACTGCACGCAGCGGCGCGCGCAAGCGCTCCGTGACGGACGACGCGTTGCCGAGCCGCAACGCCCCGTCCGCCCTCACCACCACCGTCCTCGATAGCCTTGAGGATGCCAAGGCCGAAGATATCTCCACCCTCGATCTCGACGGCAAATCGGCGCTGGCCGACCAGATGATCATCGCTACCGGCCGCTCCAGCCGCCATGTGGCGGCCATCGCCGAACAGCTGGTCGAAAAGCTGAAAGCTGTCGGCATCAAGCATCTGCGCATCGAGGGCCAGCCGCACTGCGACTGGGTGCTGGTCGATGCCGGCGACATCATCGTTCACATCTTCCGCCCCGAGGTTCGAAGCTTCTACAATCTCGAAAAGCTGTGGTCGCCCGACGCCCCTGTCGAACGCCCGTCGGCCTGACCGTCTCGCAAGCAGACCATGCGCATCACCATTGCGGCCATCGGCCGCATGAAGGCCGGGCCCGAACATGACCTGACCGAAACCTACCTGACGCGGTCGCGTTCCATGGGGCGTCAGGCCGGCATTACGGCGATCGATGTGCGCGATCATGGCGAATCGGCCGCCGCCAGCCCCGACCAGCGCCGTAGCGAAGAGGCCGGCCGGCTGCTGCGAGGGATCGATACCGATGCCTTCCTGATCGTCCTCGACGAACGCGGCACCGCCATGGCGAGTTCAGCGTTCGCGGCCCGCCTCGCCCGGCTCGCCGCCGAGGGCCGAGCGGAAACCGCCTTCCTCATCGGCGGCCCGGACGGCCACGACCCCGCCCTCGTCGCCCGCGCCGGCCTGGTGCTGTCTTTCGGCCCCATGACCTGGCCGCATCGCCTTGCCCGCACCATGTTGGCCGAGCAGGTTTACCGGGCGGTCACCATTTTGGTTAATCATCCGTATCACCGGGCCTGAAGGCGCGCCGGTGGCGAGTGATTCGGTGCCTCGAGCATGCTGTGCGAAAAGTGGAAACCGCTTTTCGGACAACATCATGCTCAACATATTGGAATCGATCAGCCTTCATGCAACTGGGCGAAATCGCCCAATGGCATGCTGATCTTGAAGGCATGCAACGCAAGACGCCAGGCCGCGGCAGAATGGCCTGTTGGCCGTCGTTGCTGCAAGCGATCGGGGAGTGGCGGGTGAGGCTTTGTGAACGACCGGGGTTCGCCGTGACGGCCATCTTCTGGATGGTGGCGAGCCTTGCTGTGCCCACCGCCATTGCCGGAACACCGGCGGCGAGCATGGCCCAGTCAACCGCCGATCTCGAAGCCCTTCGCTTGCAACTCAATCAGGCGGAATCGCAGGCAACCGCCACCGGCAGCGAATTGACGCGGCTGGAAATGGAGGCCCAGGACCTGTCCCGGCGCCTCATCGCCACCGCCCAGGACGTCAAGTCGCGCGAAGCCATGATCACCGCGGCCGAGCAACGCATCGCCAGCCTCACAGCCGAGGAAAGCCAGCTCACCGCCAACCTCACCCGCCGCCGCCATCAACTTGCCGACCTGCTGGTTGGCCTGCAGCGGCTGGAGCGCAATCCGCCGCCGCCGCTGGTCACCCGTCCCGACGATGCCCTGGCGGCCATACGCGGCGCCATGGTGCTCGGCTCCATCGTGCCGACGCTGGAGCGCGAGACCGCCCAGCTCAACCGCGAAATCGCCCGTCTCGCCGAGGTGCGCGCCGCCAAACGCTCAGAGCGTGACGATTTGGCGCAGAACAATACCCGCCTGAACGAAGCCCGCAGCGAGCTCGTCGGGCTGCTCAAGCGCAAGCAGGTGCTGATCGCCGGCACCCGCAATCGCCACGCGGCGGAGCGGGCCCGCGTTCAGGCCCTGGCCGACAAGGCCAGGTCGCTCAACGACCTGCTCTTGTCGCTCGCCGAGCAACGCCGTCTCAGTTTGCTCAAGGAACATCAGGCGAAACAGGACGCCGAAGCCAAGCGCCAGGAACTGCTTAACAAGCCGCACGTGGCCTTCACGGCCTCCCGCGGCCACCTGGAATACCCGGCACAAGGCCAGATTCTGAGGGATTTCGGTGCCAGCGACGGCTATGGCGGCACTTCTCACGGGCTTTTCATCGCCACCCGCAAGGAGGCCCAGGTGACGGCGCCGGCCGACGGCCAGGTCGAATTCGCCGGTCACTTCCGCACCTACGGGGAACTCTTGATCTTGAACGTCGGTGGAGGCTATCATGTGCTGTTGGCAGGCCTTGGCGAGATCAGCACGCAAAGCGGTCAATATGTCAGGGCGGGTGAACCCGTCGGTGTGATGGGCGAGGTACCTGCTCGCGCAACTTTGATCGGCGACCTTCTGGATGATCCCAGGCCGATTCTCTACATTGAATTCCGCAAGGATGGCAGCGCTGTCGATCCCGCACCATGGTGGGTCGGCAGCCGTAAAGAGGCTAAAAAGTAATGGGAAAGCAATTCTTCAGGTCGATGGGACTGATCGCCGTCGGGGCGATCGCGGCAACCGGTGCATGGCAGGCGATGGACGTCGCCGGTGCAGCGAATACCGAAACCTATCGGCAACTGAACCTGTTCGGTGACGTGTTCGACCGGGTCCTGACCGACTATGTGGAAGTCCCGAACCAGGAAAAGCTGATCGATGCCGCCATCAACGGCATGTTGGCCTCGCTCGATCCGCACTCCAGCTACATGAACGCCAAACGCTTCCAGGACATGCAGGTCCAGACCCGTGGCGAGTTCGGCGGCCTCGGGATCGAGGTGACCATGGAGAACGGCGTCATCAAGGTGGTGTCGCCCATCGACGGCACCCCGGCCGACCGCGCCGGAATCCTCGCCAACGACCTCATCACCGCAATCGACGGCGAGCAGGTGCAGGGCCTCACCCTGAACCAGGCGGTCGACAAGATGCGCGGCCGGGTCAACACCAAGATCAAGCTCACCATCGTACGGCCCGGCGTCAAGAATCCCTTCGACGTCGAGCTCACGCGCGATGTCATCCGCATCAATTCCGTGAAGTCCAATGTCGAAGGCGACGTCGGCTATATCCGTATCTCGTCGTTCAACGAGCAGACCCAGACGGGCCTTGAAAAGGCCATGGGCAAGCTCAAGGGAGCGCTTGGCGACAAGGGCAAGGGGTACATCATCGACCTGCGCAACAATCCCGGCGGCCTGCTCGACCAGGCGATTTCGGTCTCCGACACCTTCCTCAACAGCGGTGAGATCGTTTCCACCCGCGGCCGCAATGCCTCCGAGACCCAGCGCTTCAGTGCCCAGGCCGGTGACATGGCCGACGGCAAGAAGATCGTGGTGCTGATCAATGGCGGCTCGGCGTCTGCCTCCGAGATCGTCGCCGGCGCCCTGCAGGATCAAAAGCGCGCCACCATCATCGGCACCCGGTCCTTCGGCAAGGGTTCGGTTCAGACCATCATACCGCTCGGCGGCCAGGGCGCCTTGCGCCTGACCACGGCGCGCTACTTCACGCCATCCGGCAGATCGATCCAGGCCGAGGGCATCACGCCCGACATCCGCATCGAGGAGAACGTTCCCCCCGACATGAAGGAACAGAGCATGCTCGACCGTGGTGAGGCCAGCCTGCGCGGCCACCTCAAGAACGACGCGATCAAGAAGGAAATGACCGGTTCGTCATCCTATGTGCCCAAGGAAAAGGACAAGGACACCCAGTTGAAGGCGGCCATCGCCTTCCTGAATGGCGAAAAGGTCGAATCCATGCCACTGCCGGGCAGCAACAACGATGCCGCCCAGTCGACCACCAGCCAGACGGACCAGAAGAAGACAACCGAGCCGGCCCAGAACTGACGGTCAGGGGTTACCGGCAAACCATGATAAACGCGGGTCGGGGTCCTTGGGTCCCGGCCCGTTTGTTTAACGAATCGGGCCATGATGCCTTCGGGCTGAGCGCATCGGCTTTTGGCACTGGCGTTGCGGCTTGCGGGTTTCGTCAGACCCCGAATGGAAGATTCGCTCCACCGCGCGGTTCGCTATAATGGCTGTGTCGAATCACTTTGAGCGTACGGGCCCGGCAGGCTCAGGGGGCCAATGGCAGACGAATTGAGACAACCCTTGAAGCGGCGGCGCCTTGGCGATCGTTTCAAGGCGATGCGGCCAACGCCCCTGCTGCTTGCCAGTGTCTTGGCGGCGTCGATCGCCATTGCTGCTGGCACCTGGCTGGCGGTTACCCCCTACCCCATGGCCGGCGAGCCGATGGTGACGGTCAAGCTGGCGCCGCTCTCCGATCCGGTCGAGACCTCCAGCGTCTCCGACGCCAAGAAGGCCGCCGAAGATGCGATCAAGGCCGGCGATCTGGCGCCGGCCGATGCTCCCAAAACAGCCCAGATCACCATCGTCGGCGGTGACGAGGCCTCGCTGCCGCCGCCTGATACCCACGACCAGCCGCTCACCCCGGCGCCGCAGAAGTCGGTGAGCCAGAAGGGCCCCTTCGGCCTGTTGCCGCGCATATCCTCATCCGGCCGCACGCCTCTCGATGTCTATGCCCGCGACGTCGATCCCGCCACATTGGCCAGCAAGCAGCCCAAGGTAGCGCTGCTGATCGGCGGCATGGGCATCAACACCGAGCTCACGCTCAGGGCCATTGCCGAACTGCCCGGCGGTGTAAGCTTTGCCTTTGCTCCTTATGGCAAGAACCTGCAGAAGCTCGTCGACAAGGCGCGCGCTGCCGGCCACGAGGCCTTCCTGCAGGTGCCGATGGAGCCGTTCGGCTACCCGTCCATCAATCCCGGCAAGCGCACCCTTCTGGCGAGCCCATCCAACGCTGACAATCTCGACAACCTGATGTGGTTCATGAGCCGCTTTTCCGGCTATGTCGGCGTCACCAACTACATGGGTGCCCGGCTTGCCGCCGACGATGCCGCTTTGCGTCCGATTCTGTTGGAACTGAAAAAGCGTGGCCTGGTGTTCCTCGACGATGGCTCGGTCTCCAACGGATTTGCCAGCAGCCTCACCCCCTCAATCGGCATCAATTCAGCACGCGCCAGCCTGATCATCGATTCATCGAGCAGCACCGAGGATATCGTCGCCAACCTCAAGCGGCTCGAGGACGAGGCCAAGGGCGGCACCATCGCCCTGGGCACCGGCACCGGCCTCGCCACGACGATTGAGGCCGTCGCCGGCTGGGCGCGCGACCTCAATGCCCGCGGCGCCGTTCTGGTCCCTGCCTCCAGCCTGTTCCGGCCCCGTAGCGGGTGATCGCCATGCCCCGACCCGCATCCGATCCGCAAAAGCTGCCGTATCGAGCCTGTGTCGGCGTCGCCCTCTTCAACCGCCAGGGCCTGGTATGGATCGGCCGCCGCCGTGACAAGCAGAACGATGAGGGCGCCGGCCAATGGTGGCAGATGCCGCAGGGCGGCATCGATGAGGGCGAAAACCCCGCTGAGGCCGCCATGCGCGAACTGCAGGAAGAAACCGGCGTCACCTCGGCCGAAGTGATCGCCGAGGCGCCCGAATGGCTCACCTACGACCTGCCCGCCCACCTCATCGGTATCGCCTGGAAGGGGCGCTATCGCGGCCAGAGGCAGAAGTGGTTCGCCTGCCGCTTTGTCGGCGAGGATACAGAGATCGACATTTCCGGCATCGGCCACAAGGCCGAGTTCGACCAGTGGCGCTGGGTGCCCATCACCGACCTGCCGGACCTCATCGTCCCCTTCAAGCGCAACGTCTACGTCGAGGTGGTCAAGGCCTTCCGGCATCTGGCCGCGTGATCATTCGCTGTTGATCAGCACGATCTTTCCGGTCACCCCGCCTTTAGCCATCAGGGCATGCGCTGCCGCTGCCTCGCTCAAGGCAAAGCGGCGGCTGACATGCGGCGCGATCTCACCCGCCGCCACGCGCTTCAAGGACGACGCCACGATCCTGGCCTGATGGGCGAGGCGGTCCTGCAACCCCAGCAGCATGGGCGTCAGCATCATGATGTTGTGGAGGGTGAGGTTGCCCACGTAGGCGCTTTCCTCGCCGTCATCGCCGGGGGTGCCCATCAACGTGGCGATGCGGCCATACGGCGCCATGGCCTTGTAGGTGCGCTTCATGACCTCGGGGCCAACATTGTCGAGAGCAACATCGAGGCCCCGGGCCTCGGTCCAGTCGCGGCAGGCGGCAACGAAATCGCCTTCATCGTAGCGGATCGCCAGTTCGGCCCCCAATGAGCGAACGAATTGCGCCTTGGCCGCGCTCGATACCGTCGCGGCGACCCGGGCACCGGCCTTGACCGCCAGCTGCACCGCCATGTGGCCGGTACCGCCGGCTGCGCCATGCACCAGCACGAATTCGCCCGCCTTCACATGGGCGCGCTCGATCAAGGCCTCGAACGCGGTGATCGCCACCAGCGGCAAGGCCGCCGCCGTTGCATCGTCCACCCCGTCAGGAATGGGCGCAAGTTGCGCCTGCGGCACCACGGCATGACTGGCATAGGTCCCCGGTGTCGTGCCGATACCGCCGTTGCAGAAGGCAACCCGGTCACCCGCTTTCACCGCCGTCACTTCAGGCCCGCAGGCCTCCGCCACCCCCGCCCCGTCATGACCGGGAACGAACGGACCTTTGCCCGCCACATAGGGCCCGAGCTCGCGAAAGTACGCATCGGCCGGATTGAGGCTCGATGCCGCTAGCCGCACCAGCACCTCATCCGGACGGCCCGGCCACTTGAGGTCGATGTCACAGGCCTTGAGAACCTCCGGCCCGCCCTTGGCAGTGGCGACCATGGCGGAAATCTTCATGTGTCGGGGTTCCTCAGGCTAGGGCTTTGCCGGCTACTTGATCTCGATCTTGGCCTTGGTCTTGAGTTCGTCCACCACCTCGCGCAGCTTTTGCTGCTCCATGCGCTGGCGCAGGCGAACCTTGACCTGATCGAAGCTGGGCGGCTTCACATCGCGCACTTCTTCCACCTTGATCACATGCCAGCCGAATTGGGTCTCGACCGGCACCTTGGTATATTCGCCGGCCTTGAGCGCGAACGCCGCCTTGTCGAAGGCCGGCACCATGCGTCCGGGGCCGAAGAAGCCGAGATCGCCGCCGCGCGGGCCGGTCGGGCCGGTCGACTTGGCCTTGGCGAGGGTGGCGAAGTCGGCGCCCTTGTCGAGTTGGGCGATGATCGCCTTGGCCTCGGCCTCGGTCTTCACCAGGATGTGGCGGGCATGGATCTCGGTTTGTGACTTGACCTGCTTGAGCATCTCGTCATAGCGCGCCTTGACCGCGGCGCCGGTGATCTGCGGGTCGACCACGTCATGCACATAGGCATCGCGCAACGTCTGGGCCTTGAGCCATTTGAGCCGTCGCTGGACATCGGGGGAGGCTTCCTTGCCGGCCTTTTCCCCGGCCTCGGCCAGGACCTGGGTTTCCACCAGCACATTGACCAGCAACTGATGCCGGCTGGCCTCGGGGACGCGCGCCAGGGCATTACCCATCAGCGCCTCGAGCATCTTCACGTCGGCCTCGACGATCGGCTTGCCATCGACGGTCGCCACGACGTCGGCATCGCCGGCCCATGCCGGTGCCGCCATCGCCAGTGCCATCATTCCGGCGCCGGCCAGCAGCGCCAGGGGTCGGGATGCACGAAATCCCAATGTGAATGCGGTCATCCCGAAACTCCTCTTCCTTTTGACTTCAGCGGCCGGAACGTCCCGGCCCGCACGTGTGGAAATGTTGCTGTATCACAGACGCAAAAGGCGCCACTGTGGCGCCCGTGCCTCCTTTGCAACCTTGCAATCCTTGCTGCCTTACAGCGAGGACTGCAACTGCCGCAAGTGATCGAGCCGCTCCTGGGCGCGCTGGCGCTTGCCGGCGTCATCGCCGGCATCGGCCACGTCTTCCTCGGCGTTCTTGACTTCCTGCGCCAGCCGCTCGCTCGACAGCTCGGCCAGCGGTATGGCCTGTTCGGCCAGCACCGTCAGGCCCTTCGGGTTGACCTCGGCAAACCCGCCGCGCACGAAAATCCGCGTCTCGTGGCCGTCGGTTCCCTTGATGTCGATGACCCCCGGCTTCAGCGTCGACAGCACCGGGGCATGGTTCGGCATGACGGTAAAGTTGCCTTCGGTGCCCGGCACCACCACTTCGGCGACCTCGCCCGACATGAGTTGCCGTTCGGGGCTCACCAGCTCGAAATGTAGTGCCGCCATGTCCATCAGTCCTTTGCTAGATCAACCAGCGATCGGTTGCAATCCGGGCAGCGCCTATCCCTTTGCGCGCTGCTCCAGCGCAGCCTCGAAATGGGTCACCGCCTGCTCGAACTTGTCGCGGCAGCCGGGGTTGCAGAAACCGACCACGCGGCCCTTGTAGAGGCTGAGCGATCCCGCATCGACGGGCTTGCCCGACCACGGACAGGTCTCGTTGACCGCATCCTCGATCCTCAGGTCTGCCCACATGCTCAGGCCGCTTCTGCCGCCAGCCGCTCGGCCTTCTCGATGGCCTCATCGATGGTGCCGACCATGTAGAAGGCAGCCTCCGGCAGATGGTCGTATTCGCCGTCGCACAGGCCCTTGAAGGCCTTGATGGTGTCTTCCAGTGCCACCAGCTTGCCGGGCGAGCCGGTGAACACTTCGGCCACGAAGAATGGCTGCGACAGGAAACGCTCGATCTTGCGGGCGCGGGCAACGGCGATCTTGTCCTCTTCGGAAAGCTCGTCCATGCCCAGAATGGCGATGATGTCCTGCAGCGCCTTGTAGCGCTGGAGGATCTGCTGCACCTGGCGGGCAGTCTGGTAATGCTCCTCGCCGATGACCCGGGGATCGAGCATGCGCGAGGTCGAATCGAGCGGATCGACCGCCGGGTAGATGCCCTTTTCGGCAATGCCGCGCGACAGCACCGTGGTGGCGTCAAGGTGGGCAAACGAGGTGGCGGGTGCCGGGTCGGTCAGGTCGTCGGCCGGCACGTAGATGGCCTGCACCGAGGTGATCGAGCCCTTGGTCGTTGTGGTGATGCGCTCCTGCAGGGTGCCCATGTCGGTAGCGAGCGTCGGCTGGTAGCCCACCGCGGAGGGGATGCGGCCGAGCAGCGCGGACACTTCCGAACCGGCCTGGGTGAAGCGGAAGATGTTGTCGACGAAGAACAACACGTCCTGGCCCTGGTCGCGGAAATGTTCGGCCACCGTCAGGCCCGACAGGCCGACGCGGGCGCGGGCGCCGGGCGGCTCGTTCATCTGGCCGTACACCAGCGCGCATTTGGAGCCTTCGGTGGGCCCCTTCTTGGGGTCCTTGTTGACGCCGGATTCGATCATCTCGTGATACAGGTCGTTACCCTCGCGGGTGCGCTCGCCGACGCCGGCGAACACCGAAAAGCCGCCGTGCGCCTTGGCAACGTTGTTGATCAATTCCATGATCAGCACCGTCTTGCCGACACCGGCGCCGCCGAACAGGCCGATCTTGCCGCCCTTGGCGTAGGGCGCCAGCAGGTCCACCACCTTGATGCCGGTGACCAGGATCTCGGCTTCCGTCGACTGCTCGACATATTCCGGTGCCGGCTGATGGATGGCGCGCGTCAGCTTGGTCTTGTAGGGGCCGGCCTCGTCCACCGGCACGCCGATGACGTTCATGATGCGTCCCAGGGTCTCTTCGCCCACCGGCACTGAAATCGGCTGGCCGGTATTGGTCACCGCCTGGCCGCGCACCAGGCCTTCGGTGGCGTCCATGGCGATGGTGCGCACCGTGTTCTCGCCCAGATGCTGGGCCACTTCCAGCACCAGCCGGTTGCCGCCGTTGTCGGTCTCAAGGGCGTTGAGGATCTCTGGCAGGTCGCCGGTGAACTGCACGTCGACCACGGCGCCGGTCACCTGCACGATGCGCCCGGTGGCGGCGCCCGCGGCCTTCTTGGCAGGGCTTGCAGCCTTGGCCGGGGCGGCCTTCCTGGCAGGGCTTGGGGCCTTGGCGGCGGGAGCGGTCTTCTTGGCGGGAGTTCTGGCCATCTCTCAGCAGTCCTTCTCTTGACGGGTCGCTCTAGAGCGCTTCGGCGCCCGAAATGATTTCGATCAGTTCCTTGGTGATCTGCGCCTGACGCTGGCGGTTGTAGCTCATGGTCAGCTTGTCGATCATCTCACCGGCGTTGCGGGTGGCGTTGTCCATGGCTGACATGCGCGCGCCCTGCTCGGAAGCGGCGTTTTCCAGCAGCGCCCGGAAGATCTGCACCGTCACGTTGCGCGGCAACAGATCGGCGAGGATCTCGGCTTCATCGGGTTCGTATTCATAGATCGCTCCGCCGAGATCGAGCTTTTCACCATCCGCCTCGATCTTTGCCGGGATGATCTGCAGGGCGGTCGGCTTCTGGGCGATCACCGACTTGAACTCCGAGTAGAACAACGTGGCGACGTCGAAGCCGCCTTCTTCGAACAGGTGCAGCACCTTGTCGGCGACGCTGCGGGCATTGCCGAAGCCGAGCTGCTTGACCGAACGCAAATCGACCGTCTCGATGATCAGCTTGCCATAGGATCGCTTCAGCGCATCGACGCCCTTCTTGCCGACGCACAGGATCTTGATCGTCTTGCCTTCGCGCGTGAGCTGCTCGATCTTCTCACGCGCCAGCTTGACGATGGAAGAGTTGAAGCCGCCGCACAGGCCGCGCTCGGCGGTGCACACGATGAGCAGATGGGTCTGGCCCTTGCCGGTCCCGGTCATCAGCGCCGGCCCGCCGTCGCGGCCCTCCATGGCGGCCGCCAGGTTGGACAGCACCACCGCCATGCGCTGCGAATAGGGCCGGGCGGCAATGGCCGCTTCCTGGGCGCGCCGAAGCTTGGCCGCGGCCACCATCTGCATGGCTTTGGTGATCTTCTGCGTCGCCTTCACCGAGGCAATGCGGTTGCGTAGGTCCTTCAGGCTCGGCATGTCACATTCCGATTTGCTGCTTCAGGCTTCACCCCGGTGATCAAGGCGCAAAGGCCTTGGCAAAGGCGGCGACCACGTCTTTGAGCGTTTCGCCCATCTCGGCGGTGATCTCCTTTTTGGTCCGGATATCATCGAGGATACCGGCATGGCTCTCGCGCACATGCCGCAACAGGCCGTCCTCGAACGCCTGCACGGCCGACACCGGCAGCGGATCGAGATAGCCGTTGACGCCGGCATAGATCACCAGCACCTGTTCCTCGGTCTTCAGCGGCGAGAACTGCGGCTGCTTGAGAAGTTCGGTAAGGCGCGCACCGCGGTTGAGCAGGCGCTGGGTAGTAGCGTCGAGGTCGGAGCCGAACTGGGCAAAGGCCGCCATTTCGCGGTACTGCGCCAGTTCGCCCTTGATGCGGCCCGCCACCTGCTTCATGGCCTTGATCTGGGCGGCCGAACCGACGCGTGACACCGACAGGCCGACGTTCACCGCTGGGCGGACGCCCTGGTAGAACAGGTCGGTCTCGAGGAAGATCTGGCCGTCGGTGATGGAGATCACGTTGGTCGGGATATAGGCCGAAACGTCGTTGGCCTGGGTCTCGATGACCGGCAGGGCGGTGAGCGAGCCCGAGCCGTTGGCGTCATTCAGCTTGGCGGCGCGCTCCAGAAGCCGCGAATGCAGATAGAACACATCGCCCGGATAGGCTTCGCGTCCGGGCGGACGGCGCAGCAGCAGCGACATCTGGCGATAAGCAACGGCCTGCTTGGAGAGATCGTCATAGGCGATCATGGCGTGCATGCCGTTGTCGCGGAAGAATTCGCCCATGGTGCAGCCCGCGAACGGCGCCAGGTACTGCATGGGCGCCGGCTCGGAGGCCGTGGCAGCGACGATGATGGAATATTCCAGCGCCCCGTTGTCCTCCAGCACCTTGACGAACTGCGCTACCGTCGAACGCTTCTGGCCGCAGGCCACATAGACGCAATAAAGCTTCTGGCCCTCGTCGTCTGAAGCATTGATGGACTTCTGGTTGAGGATGGCATCGAGGATGACGGCGGTCTTGCCGGTCTGGCGGTCGCCGATGATCAGTTCGCGCTGGCCGCGGCCGATGGGGATCAGGGCATCGATGGCTTTCAGGCCGGTCGACATGGGCTCGTGCACCGACTTGCGCGGGATGATGCCCGGCGCCTTGACGTCGACGCGGCGGCGCTCCCTGGATTTGATCGGGCCCTTGCCGTCGATGGGATTGCCGAGCGCGTCGACCACACGGCCGAGCAGTTCCTTGCCGACCGGCACTTCCACGATGGCGCCGGTGCGCTTGACGGTGTCGCCTTCCTTGATATCGCGGTCGGAGCCGAAGATCACCACGCCGACATTGTCGGTTTCAAGGTTGAGCGCCATGCCGCGGACGCCGCCCGGGAACTCCACCATCTCGCCGGCCTGCACGTTGTCGAGGCCATAGACGCGGGCGATGCCGTCACCGACGGAAAGGACCTGGCCGATTTCGGAGACCTGCGCCTCCTTGCCAAAATCCTTGATCTGCTGCTTGAGAATCGAAGAAATCTCGGCCGCACGAATATCCATGGGTTTCAGGCCCCTTTCATCGCAACTTTAAGATTGTTGAGCTTGGTAGCGAGTGATGAATCGACCATGCGCGATCCGACCTTGACGATGAGTCCGCCAAGGATGGCGGCATCGACCTTTTCGGTGAGCACGACGTCGCTGCCGACCGCCGCCTTGAGCTCGGCCTTGAGGCGAGCCACCTGGGGGGCGGAAAGCTTTTCGGCCGAGGTCACCTCGGCGGCGATTTCGCCGCGCTCCGCAGCCCTCAGGGCGCGGAAGCCGGCGATCATGTCGTCGATGGCGAACAACCGTCGATTGCGGGCGACAAGCCGGATAAAGTTGGCTGCCAGTCCTGCGATACCCACCTTGGCGAACAGCGCATCGAGCGCCCGCACCTGGTCGTCGGCGGCATAGACCGGGCTCCTGACCAGCCGCATCAAATCCTCGGATTCATCCATCATGGCGACGAAGGCATCGAGGTCGGCGCCCAGCTCATCGACGCTTTTTGCCTCGTGGGCCAGCTCGAACAGGGCGGTCGCATAACGCCCCGGCATGCCTGATACTGTGTTTGCCTCTTGGGTCACGTCGCTACCGTCTCCAGAGTCCTCAACCGGCCATCTTGCGGCTGACCGTCGCGGTATTGCAACTACGCGGTCAATGCCTTGAAATTACAGGATTTTCGGCGGCATAAACCACCTCACCGCCGCAGCCCCCGCCATGCCGCGCCACCCTCTAACACGTTGCCCTAAGGCACGCAACCGCCAGAAAGCACGACTACGCCGCAATTCGTGGCGACTTGCCGCGCATCTAATCACAGAAAGCTGTAAGGGTCCACATCCACCGCCAGCCTGAGTGCGCCCTTGGCTTCGATGCCCGACAGCCAGGCCCTCAAGAAGGCCTGCACATCGGCCTCGCGCGGCGCCTTCACCAGGAAGCGCCAGCGGTGGCGGCCACGCACCAGGCTTAAAGGTGCAGGTGCCGGACCCAGCACCTTGATGTCTTGGGCCCGCGGGGCGCGGCGGGCAATCAGGCGGGCAAAACGCTCGGTGGCGTTGGCATCGGTGCCGGAGACGATGAGGGCGGCAAGACGCCCGTAGGGCGGCAGGCCGGCTGAGCGGCGGATGGCCATTTCCTGGGCAAGGAAGCCGTCCCGGTCGCCCCTTTCGAGCGCCGCCATCAAGGGATGCTCCGGCAAATGGGTCTGGATGAGGGCGCGTCCCGGCCTGTCGCCGCGCCCGGCCCTGCCGGCCACCTGCGCCAGAAGCTGCCAGGTGCGCTCGCCCGCCCTTGGGTCGGCCGTCTCCAGCGCCAGGTCGGCATCGACGATGCCGGCCAGCGTCAGGTGCGGAAAGTGATGGCCCTTGGCCACCAGTTGCGTGCCGATGATGAGGTCGTAGGCGTGATGGGCGATGTCGTGGATCAATGTCGTGAGCGCCCGCCCGTGCACCAGATCGGAAGACAGCACCGCCAGTCTTGCCTCGGGCCAGCGGGCGCGGGCTTCCTCCGCCAGCCGCTCCACCCCCGGTCCGACCGGCGCCAGCGTGCCCACAGCACCACACGCCGGGCAGGTCTCGGGCACCGGCTCGACATGGCCGCAATGATGGCATTGCAGGATGTTGCGAAAGCGATGCTCGACCAGCCAGGCCGAACAGTCGCGACACGCCATGCGATGCCCGCAGGCCCGGCACAACGTCAGGGGCGCATAGCCGCGCCGGTTGAGGAACAACAGCGCCTGCTCGCCGCGTTCAAGCGCTGCGCCGACTTCACCCGCCAGGTCCTCCGACAGCCAGCGCCCCGCCGTCACCTCGGCGCGGCGCATGTCGATGAGCTTGATCGCCGGCAGTTCGGCGCGCCCGTGACGGTCGGGCAAATGGATATGGCGATAGCGCCCGCGCTCCACGTTGTAGAGGCTTTCCAGTGAAGGCGTCGCCGAAGCCAGTACCACCGGAAAATCATTGAGCGAGCCATAGACGACGGCCATGTCGCGGGTGTGGTAGGAAACGCCGTCGCTCTGCTTGTAGGCGGGCTCGTGCTCCTCATCGACCACGATCAGCCCGAGCATCTTCCACGGCAGGAAGAGCGCCGAGCGCGCCCCCACAACGATTTTGGCTTCCCCCGCCGCCACCGCCCGCCACACCCGTTCGCGTTCCCGCGGGCGCATGCCGGAATGCCATTCGGCCGGGGCGGCGGCAAAGCGTTCTTCCACTCGGGCGAGGAACTGTCCGGTGAGGGCGATTTCCGGCAGCAGCAGCAGCACCTGCCGTCCCGCGGCGAGGGCCGTCGCCATGGCCTCGAAATAAACTTCCGTCTTGCCCGACCCGGTGACCCCGTCGATCAGCGCCACGTGAAAGCCACGCTGGCTCAGCATGGCGCGCAATTCAGCCGCCGCTGCCTCCTGCCCGGCTGAAAGGCCGAGCTTGCCGGCCATCACCTGCGGCGCCCGGAACGGCGCATCGGCCGGCAGCGCCACGGCCTTGAGCGCGCCTTCCTTCACCAGTCCCTTGACCACCGATGAGCCGACGCCGGCCATGTCGGCCAGTTCGCTCGCCATGAACACCGGCCCCTCGCCCGCCACCTCCATGACCCGCTGGCGCTGCGGCGTCATCTTGGCCGGCAGGGCACCACTGGCGCGATAGCCGAGGCGCTGCGGCGCGGCCCCCAGCGCCCCCGGCGCCCGCAAGGCGAGGCGCAAGACGTTACCCGGCAGATCGACATAATAATGGGCGATCCACTCGATGAAGCGCCGGTGGGCGGCCGCCATGGGCGGAGCATCGAGGCGGCGGGCGACCGGCCTGAGGCGCGCTGAGCCGGCATCACCACCGGGCTTTTTCCACACCACGCCGATCATCTGGCGCGGCCCCAGCGGCACCGCCACATAGTCGCCCTCGTCCAGCGTCATGTGATCGGGCACCCCGTAGGAATAGGCCCCCGGCAACGCCAGCGGCAGCAGCACATCGACGGTGGTCTTGAAGGATTCGTCCGACATCGCCCAAGGGTTGTCGGTTTTTCGCAGCAGTGCAATCTCCGTCTTTGCCGTCGACGCCAAGCGGTGCTAGTTTGCCGCGCCATTCCGACACCGAGGAGCCCACGCCTATGAAATTCTTCGCCGATACCGCCGACGTGGCCGACATCAAGGATCTGGCGAAAACCGGTCTTCTCGATGGCGTCACCACCAACCCCTCGCTGGTTGCCAAATCGGGCCGCGACTTCAAGCAGGTGATCGCCGAGATCTGCGCGCTGGTGGAGGGTCCGGTGAGCGCCGAGGTGGCCGCCCTCGATCATGACGGCATGATCGCCGAGGCCCGCACCCTCACCCCCATCGCCCCCAATGTCACCATCAAGGTGCCGCTGACATGGGAGGGCCTCAAGGCCTGCCGCACCCTGACGCAAGCCGGCACCATGGTGAATGTCACCTTGTGCTTCAACGCCAACCAGGCGCTGCTCGCCGCCAAGGCGGGCGCCACCTTCATCTCGCCCTTCATCGGCCGCCTCGACGACATCGGGCTCGACGGCATGGAGCTGATCGAGGAAATCCGCCAGATCTATGACAACTACGATTTCACCACCCAGGTGCTTGCCGCCTCCATCCGCAGCGCCAACCACGTGAAATACGCAGCCCTTGCCGGTGTCGATGTGGCGACGGTGCCGCCGGCGGTGCTGAAGTCGCTGCTCAAGCACCCGCTGACCGACAAGGGCATCGAGATGTTCCTCGCCGACTGGAAGAAGACCGGCCAGTCGATCGTTTAGGGTCCTGACCCTGGATAAAGCCCTTGGTAACGCGGTTGCGCCAAACTCACCGATCATGGCCGATGAACCGCTCCTCTTGATCGCCGTCAATGCCGATCTGGCCGATGCCAGCGCCCGCTGGTTCGCCCACCTGGAGGGCGAACGTCGCGCCTCGCCCCATACCATGGCGGCCTACCACCGCGACCTGGCGCAGTTCTTCACCTTTCTCGCCGCCCACACCGGCGGGCCGGTGAGTCTGAAGACCCTGCAGGAATTGCGGCCCGCCGATTATCGCGCCTTCCTCGCCCGCCGCCGCGCCGCCGGTGCGGCCAGCCGCTCGCTCGCCCGCCAGCTTTCGGCCCTGCGCTCGTTCGCGGCGTGGTCGGAACGCCACGGCCTTGGCACCAGCCCGGCCCTGTCGGCGGTACGCTCGCCCAAGCTCGCCCACGCCCTGCCCAAACCCTTGAGCATCAAGGCGGCGCGCGAAGTGGCCGACGCCGAGGTTGGACACGACGCCGAAACCGCACTTCCCTGGGTCATGGCCCGCGACCAGGCGGTGCTTACCCTCATCTATGCGGCGGGCTTGCGCATTTCCGAAGCCCTCGGGCTTGACCGCCGCGATGCCCCGGGCGACGGCGGCACGACCCTCATCGCCATTCGCGGCAAGGGCGCAAAGACCCGCATGGTGCCCATCCTGCCGGCCGCCGCCACGGCCATCAGCCGCTATCTCGCCTTGTGCCCGGTGGCGCTCGCGCCTGCCGATCCGCTGTTCATCGGGGTGCAGGGACGCCGTCTCAACGCCCGCAACATCCAGCTTCTCGTCCAGAAAATGCGCGGCGCCCTCGGCCTGCCCGCGACGGCGACGCCGCATGCCCTTCGCCATTCCTTCGCCACCCACCTCTTGGCCGCCGGCGCCGACCTGCGCGCCATCCAGGAACTGCTCGGCCATGCCAGCCTGTCGACCACCCAGATCTATACCGAGGTCGACCGCGCCCACATTCTCGCCCAATACGACCACGCGCACCCGCGCGCCTGAACCGAAAGCCTTCACCCCATGAAATCGTTTTCCAACGTCTGGCGCCGCCTCGCCGTGCTGATTGGCTTCGTCGCCCTCATCGCCGGCGGGCAGGCAGCCCTTGCAGCCGATGCACCGCGCTGTAGCGGCGCCAATCTCCTCGACAAGATGGCCAGGGACGAGCCGGCAAACTACGCCGCCATCATCGCCGCTGCCGCCAAGGTGCCGGCCGGCAACCATCTCTTGTGGCGCATCAAGGGCAAGGACGGGCATGCCTATTCCTGGCTGTTCGGCACCATCCATTACAGCGACGACCGCGCCACCGACCTCACCCCGGCGATCAAGGCGGCACTGGCCAGCGTCGGCACCGTGGCGCTCGAACTGGCCGGCATTCCGAGCCCCCAGGACCTGCAGGCGGTGCTCAACGGTGATCCCGAGCTGCTCGCCATGCCTGCCGGCAAGAGCCTTTATGACCTGCTCAAGCCCGAAGCCGCCGCCGCCCTGAAGAGGGAACTCACCGCGCGCGGCGCCAGCCTCGATCAGGCCGCGCATCTCAAACCGTGGTTCCTGACCATCCTGCTCGGCGCCCCCGACTGCGAACGCCTGCGCCAGCAAGCCGGCGACCTGCCGGTGGACGGCGTCATCATCGAGATGGCCAGGAAGGCAGGCAAGACCATCGTCGGGCTCGAGACCCTGAAAAGCCAGCTCACGGTGATGGCCTCGATGCCGCTCGATGCCCAGGCCGCCCAGCTCGCCCAGCTGGTGACGGCGCCGGAAAAGCCGGAGGATCGCTACACCACCGTGCTGCAGCTCTACCTGCATCATGAGATCGGCATGATGTTTCCGCTGATGGAAGCCGAGGGCCGCAAGGACCCCGAGATCGGCAAGGTGGTGCGCCACATGACCGAGACGCTGGTCGCCAAGCGCAACGCCGGGATGATCGAGCATGCCCTGCCGCTCATCGAGAAAGGCGGGGTAATGATCGCGGTGGGCTCGCTGCACCTGCCGGGCCCGCAAGGACTGGTGGAACTGCTGCGCGCCCGGGGCTATAAGGTCACGCCGGCTGATTAGAAACCCGACTCCGTAGGTGAGACCGGCTCCAGCCCACTCCCCCACCCGGCCACCCATCTAGGATACTCACGTGGGTGGCCGGGTGGGGGAGCGGGCTGGAGCAGCTTGAAACAGAAGACAAACAAAATGCCCCCGCGCCCCGATCCTTTCATCTCCGACCAAACCCTTCCCGAACGTTCCGATGTCGTGGTCATCGGCGGCGGCATCATCGGTGTCGCAACGGCGCTTGAACTGGCCGAGCGCGGGGTCTCCGTCAGCCTGTGCGAGAAGGGCGAGATCGGCGCCGAGCAGTCGAGCCGCAACTGGGGCTGGTGCCGCAAGATGGGCCGCGATCCGCGCGAAATCCCGCTGTCGATCATCGCGCTGGAGGCCTGGCGCGGCATGAACCAACGGGTCGGCGGCGAGACCGGCTTTCAACAGCGCGGCATCTTGTATCTCGCCGAAAACGAGGCAGAAATCGCCAGCAAGCAGTACTGGCTCGATGAACACGCCCGCCCCTACCAGCTCGACAGCCGTCTCATCGGCTCAGACGATGTGGCAAAGCTTGTGCCGGGCTCGGCGATGCGCTGGAAGGGGGCGCTCTATACAGCCTCCGACGGTCGCGCCGAACCGCAAAAGGCCGCCCCCGCCATCGCTGCCGGGGCCCGTGCCAGGGGCGCCTCGATCCTCACCAACTGCGCGGTCCGTGGCATCGATACAGCGGCCGGGCGGGTTTGCGGCGTCGTCACCGAGAAAGGGCCGATTGCATGCTCGAACGTGGTGCTGGCCGGCGGCGCCTGGTCGCGGCGGTTCTGCGGCAATCTTGGTATTCACCTGCCGCAGTTGACCGTCGTCAACTCGGTGCAACGCACACGGCCCATCGACACCGGCCTTGAGGCTTCCGCCTCGGGCGGCACGTTTGCCTTCCGGAAGCGGTTCGATGGCGGTTACACCATCGCCCACCGCCACCTGAGCGTGGCCGACATCCTGCCCGACAGCTTTCCCCTGTTCTTCACCTTCCTGCCGGCGTTGCGCAACGACTGGTCGGGACTCAGGATGCGCATCGGAAAGCGCTTCTTCGACGAGGCGCGCCTTGCTCGCCGCTGGAAGCTGGACGAGCAAAGCCCCTTCGAGCAGGTCCGCATCCTCGATCCCGAACCCGTGCATCCCATCCTCGATGAGGCGCTGGCGAGCCTGAAGCACTATTTTCCCGCTTTCGAAAAGGCCGAGGTGGCCGAGCGATGGGCCGGTTGCATCGACGCCACGCCCGATGCGGTGCCGGTGATGGATGAGGTGCCGGGTCATGTCGGGCTGTTCCTGGCCACCGGCTTTTCCGGCCACGGTTTCGGCCTTGGCCCCGGCGCCGGCCGTCTCGTCGCCGACCTGGTGACCGGCAAGGCCCCGTGCGTCGATCCGGCGCCTTTTGCCTACAAGCGCTTCATCGACGGAACAAAGCTCAGGCCGCTGACCGGCCTGTGATTCAGGCGTGGATGGCCCGGCCGGCCACCGCCATGGCGGCTTCCTTGACGGCTTCCGACAAGGTGGGGTGGGCATGGCAGGTGCGCGCCAGATCTTCGGCTGATCCGCCGAACTCCATCAGCACCGCCGCCTCGTGGATCAGTTCGCCCGCCTGCGCGCCCATGATGTGGACACCCAGCACCTTGTCGGTGCGCTGATCGGCCAGCACCTTGACGAAGCCGTCGGTGGTCTGGTTGGCCTTGGCGCGGCCGTTGGCCAAAAACGGGAACTTGCCCACATTGTAGGCAATGCCGGCGGCCTTCAGCTCGTCCTCGGTCTTGCCGACGGCGGCGATCTCCGGTGAGGTGTAGACGACGCCCGGAATGACGTCGTAGTTCACATGGCCCGCTTCGCCGGCGATCAGCTCGGCCACCGCGACGCCTTCGTCCTCGGCCTTGTGGGCGAGCATGGGGCCGCGGATCACATCGCCGATGGCATAGATGCCGGCAACGCTGGTCTCGAAATTGGCATGCACCTCGATGCGCCCCTTGTCGTTGCATTCAATGCCCGCCTCTGCGCAGCCGAGCCCAGAGATGAAAGGCACCCGCCCGATGGCCACCAGCACCTTGTCGGCCGCAACCGTCCGGGTCTCGCCGCCCTTGGCCGGCTCGACCGAAATCTTCAGGCCCTTCTTTGCCTTGTCGATGCCGGTCACCTTCGATGACAGCATGAAGGTAAAGGCCTGACGCTGCAAAAGCCGCTGGAACTGCTTGGCGACTTCTGAGTCCATGCCGGGCAGGATGCGGTCGAGGAATTCGATTACCGTCACTTTTGCCCCAAGGCGTGCCCACACCGAGCCCAGTTCGAGGCCGATGACGCCGGCCCCCACCACCACCAGATGCCCCGGCACCTTCTTCAACTCCAGCGCACCGGTCGACGACACCACGTCTTTCTCGTCGATCGTGACACCCTTGAGCGGTGCCACGTCGGAGCCGGTGGCGATGACGATCTTGCGGGTCTCGACAATCTCCGTCTTGCCGTCTTCGGGTTTCACCTCGACCTTGCCGGCGGAAAGGATGCGCCCGGTCCCGCGAAACACCGTGACCTTGTTCTTCTTCAGCAGGAAATCGATGCCCTTGGTGTTGCCGTCGATGGCCTCCTGCTTGAAGGTCATCATCTGCGCGAGGTCGACCTTGGGCGCGGGGATGGTGATGCCCATCCGGGCAAAGCCGTGCCCCGCCTCGGCCAGCAGTTCACTGGCATGCAGCAGCGCCTTGGACGGGATGCAACCGACATTGAGGCAGGTGCCGCCATGGGTGGCGCGCTTTTCGACGACGGCCACCTTCATGCCCAGTTGCGCAGCGCGAATGGCGCACACATAGCCCCCGGGGCCGGTGCCGATGACGGTGAGATCGAAGGTATCTGGCATCGTCTTCTCACAAATCCATGATCATGCGTTGCGGCTCTTCCAGGCATTCCTTCACCCGCACCAGGAAGGTGACGGCCTCCTTGCCATCGACGATGCGGTGGTCGTAGGAAAGCGCCAGGTACATCATCGGCCTCACCTCGATCTTGCCCGCCACCACCATGGGCCGCTCCTGGATCTTGTGCATCCCCAGGATCCCCGACTGCGGCGCATTGAGGATGGGCGTCGACATGAGCGAGCCGTAGACCCCGCCATTGGAGATGGTGAAGGTGCCGCCCTGCATGTCCTCGATCTTCAGCGCCCCGTCGCGGGCCTTGCGGCCGAAGCCGGCGATGGCCTTTTCGATCCCCGACAGGCTCAACCGGTCGGCATCGCGCACCACCGGGACCACCAGCCCCCTGGTGGTGCCGACCGCCACGCCGATATTGTAATAGTTCTTGTAGACCAGGTCCTCGCCGTCGATTTCGGCGTTGACGGCGGGAATGTCGAACAGCGCCTGGATGCAGGCTTTTACGAAGAAGCCCATGAAGCCGAGCTTGACGCCGTGCTTCTTCTCGAACAGCTCCTTGAATTCGCTGCGCATCGCCATAACCGCCGTCATGTCCACCTCGTTGAAGGTGGTGAGCATGGCGGCGGTGTTCTGGGCCTCCTTGAGGCGGCGCGCGATGGTGGCGCGCAACCGCGTCATCTTCACGCGCTCCTCACGGGCGCCCTGATCGGCCGGCACCGGCGCCCTGACGGTTGCTGCCGGTTGCGGTGGGGCGGCAGGCGCCGCGACGGGGGCAGGGGCGGGTGCCGCGGTTTTCTTGGCCTCGACGAAATCGACGATATCGCCCTTGGTGACCCGCCCGTTCTTGCCGCTGCCGGCAATGGCGCTCACATCGACATTGCTTTCGGCGGCCATCTTGCGCACCGCCGGTGACAGGTTGGCGGCCGCCGCTTCCGGGGCTGGCGCCGGGGGCACGGTGGCTGTCGGCTCGGCTTCGGCCGCAGCCGGGGCAGGGGCCGGCGCCTCGGCCTTGGGCGCGGGTTTGGCGGGGGCCGCGGCGGTAGCACCCTCGGTGATGGCGCCCAGCACCGTTCCGACGTTCACCGTATCGCCTTCCTTCACCGCAATGGCGGCCATGACGCCGGCCACTGGTGCCGGCACCTCGACGGTCACCTTGTCGGTTTCAAGCTCGACCAGCGGCTCGTCCACCGCCACGGCGTCGCCTTCGGCCTTGAACCACTTGGCGATGGTGGCTTCGGTCACCGATTCGCCGAGCGCTGGTACCTTGAACTCTGTCGCCATATCCTGGTCCTTGTCACAAGAGGCGTTGCCGCGCTCAGTCGTCTCTGATGGTGAGCGCTTCGTCGAGGAATGACTTGAGCTCTTTCAGGTGCTTGCTCATCAGCCCTGTTGCCGTCGAGGCCGAAGCCGGCCGGCCGGCATAGCGCGGCCGCCGGTGCTCGGCCTCGATATAATGCAGCACCCATTCGAGATTGGGCTGCACGAAGGTCCAGGCGCCCATGTTGTAGGGCTCCTCCTGGCACCAGATCATCTCCGCCTTGCGGAAGCGACCCAGTTCCTGCACCAGCGCACGGTGCGGGAACGGGTAAAGCTGCTCGATGCGCATCAGGTAGACATCGTCGATGCCTCGCGCCTCGCGCTCCTCGTAGAGGTCGAAATACACCTTGCCCGAGCACAGCACCACGCGGCGGATATCATGGTCGGGCTTGATGCGGATCTTCTGGTCCGGCAACACCTCGGCGTCGTCGTAGAGCACCCGGTGGAAGCTCGCCCCGCCCGACAGTTCCTCGATGGTGGAAACCGCCCGCTTGTGGCGCAACAGCGATTTCGGCGTCATCAGGATCAGCGGTTTGCGGAAGTCGCGCTTCATCTGCCTTCTGAGGATATGGAAGTAGTTGGACGGCGTGGTGCAGTTGGCGACCTGCAGGTTGTCTTCGGCGCACATCTGCAAGAAGCGCTCCAGCCGCGCCGAGGAATGCTCCGGGCCCTGGCCCTCGTAGCCGTGCGGCAACAGGCACACCAGACCCGACATCCTCAGCCACTTGCGCTCGCCCGATGACAGGAACTGGTCGAACACCACCTGGGCGCCGTTGGCGAAGTCGCCGAACTGCGCCTCCCACAGGGTGAGGCAATTGGGCTCGGCCAGCGTGTAGCCGTATTCGAAGCCGAGCACGGCTTCTTCCGACAGCATAGAGTTGATCACCTCGAGTTTCACCGCCTGGTTCTTCTCGAGATGGTTGAGCGGGGTGTAGCGCCGTTCGGTTTCCTGGTCGATGAGCACCGCGTGGCGCTGCGAGAAGGTGCCGCGCTGCACGTCTTGGCCCGACAGGCGCACCGGCACGCCTTCATCGAGCAGCGTGCCGAAGGCCAGCGCCTCGCCCATCGCCCAGTCGATGCCGGTGCCTTCCTCGATCATCCGGCGGCGGCCGTCCAGCACCCGCTGCAGGGTGCGGTGCAGCTTGAAGGTCTTCGGTACCGAGGCGATCTTGAGGCCAATGCGCTTCAGCCGCTCGGTCTCGACTCCGGTTTGCCCGCGCCGCGGGTCATCGTTGGCACCGGCCTGCTTGAGGCCTGACCAGCGCCCGTCCAGCCAGTCGGCGCGGTTGGCGCGATAGCTGTCGGAGGCCTCGAAATCACTGTCCAGTTGCGCCCGGTAGTCGACCTTCATCTTCTCGACGTCGGCTTCCGTCATCACCCCTTCATTGACCAGCCGCTCCCCATAGATCTTGGCCACGGCGGGATGGCTGGCGATGCGTCGGTACATCAGGGGCTGGGTGAACGCCGGCTCGTCCGATTCATTGTGGCCGAAGCGGCGGTAGCAGAACATGTCGATGACCACCGGCTTGTGGAATTTCTGCCGGAACTCGATGGCCACCTTGGCGGCATAGACCACCGCCTCGGGATCGTCGCCGTTAACATGCAGGATCGGCGCCTCGATCATTTTGGCCACATCGGAGGGGTAGGGCGACGAGCGCGCCCAGATGGGGCTGGTGGTGAAGCCGATCTGGTTGTTGACGATGAAGTGGACGGCACCGCCCGAGCGATGGCCGCGCAAGCCCGACAGCCCGAAACATTCCGCGATCACCCCCTGGCCGGCAAACGCCGCATCGCCGTGGATGAGCAGCGGCAGGATGCTGGTGCGGGTCTCGTCGTGGCGCTGGTCCTGCTTGGCGCGCGCCTTGCCCAGCACCACCGGCACCACGATCTCCAGGTGCGACGGGTTGGCGGTCAGCGACAGATGCACGTTGTTGCCATCGAAGGTGCGATCCGACGAGGTGCCGAGGTGGTATTTCACATCGCCTGAACCTTCCACTTCGTCGGGGGTGGAAGAGCCGCCCTTGAATTCGTGGAAGATCGCCGAATAGGGCTTGCCCATGACGTTGGCGAGCACGTTGAGGCGGCCGCGATGGGCCATGCCGAGCACGATCTCCTTCATGCCCAGCGCGCCGCCGCGCTTGATGATCTGCTCCAGTGCCGGGATCATCGATTCACCGCCATCGAGGCCAAAGCGCTTGGTGCCGGTGTATTTCACGTTGAGGAAGTGCTCGAAACCTTCCGCCGCGATCAGCTTGGCGAGGATCGCCTTCTTGCCGAACTCGGTGAACGAGATGGCCTTCTCCGGTCCCTCGATGCGCTCCTGCACCCAGCCCTTCTGGGCCGGATCGGAAATGTGCATGAACTCGACCCCCATGGTCGAGCAGTAGGTGCGCTTGAGGACCTCCAGCATCTGGGTGATGGTGGCGCGCTCCAGCCCCAGCACCTTGTCGATGAAGATCGGCCGGTTCATGTCCTGCGGGCCAAAACCGTAAGATGCCGGGTCAAGCTCTGGATGTGCCTCGAGTTCCCTCAGGCGCAGCGGATCGAGTTCAGCGGCGAGATGGCCGCGAATGCGGTAGGCGCGGATCATCATCAACGCACGGACGGAATCGAGCGTTGCCTTGCGCAGTTCCTCAGCATCGAGCGAGATGCCTTGGCTCTGCGTCTTTTCAGCCAGCCGCGGGGCGACCGTCTTTTCCATGAGCGGCCAGTTGCCATCGAGCGCCGAAACCAGTTCGCCGTTAACCGCCTGTGGCCAGTCGGCGCGCTGCCACGAGGCCCCGCGCGCCGCTGAGGCGGCGAGACCGGGATCGTCGCCCATCTCGGAAAAGAACGCCCGCCATTCCGGGTCGACGCCTTGCGGGTCTTCGGCAAAGCGGGCGAGCATCTCCTCGATGTAGTGGGCATTGGCGCCGTACAGGAACGACGTCCGGTCGAACCCGGCATTGATATCGCTTCTGGCCATCAGATCATGTCTCCCGGCACATTACGCATCGTAACACCGCTTCTACGACACAATGTCCTTCAGAGTCGAACCGAGCTTGGCGGGCGAGGAAGCAACCGCGATGCCGGCGGCCTTCATCGCCTCGATCTTGCTTTCCGCCCCGCCCTTGCCACCTGAAATGATGGCCCCGGCGTGGCCCATGCGGCGGCCGGGCGGCGCGGTGAGCCCGGCGATGAAGCCGACCACCGGCTTGTTGCGGCCCCTCCTTGCCTCATCGGCCAGGAACTGGGCAGCGTCTTCCTCGGCCGAACCGCCGATCTCGCCGATCATCACGATGGATTTGGTGTCGGCATCGCCGAGAAACAACTCCAGGACGTCGATGAACTCGGTGCCCTTCACCGGATCGCCGCCGATGCCGACGCAGGTCGACTGGCCGAGCCCGGCATCGGTCGTCTGCTTCACCGCTTCGTAGGTGAGGGTGCCCGAACGCGACACGATGCCGACCGAGCCCTTCTGGTGGATGTGGCCGGGCATGATGCCGATCTTGCATTCATCCGGCGTGATCACCCCCGGGCAGTTGGGGCCGACCAGCCGTGTCTTCGATCCGCACAGCGCGCGCTTGACCCGCACCATGTCGGCGACGGGGATGCCTTCGGTTATGGTGACGACGAGGCCGATGCCCGCCTCGATGGCCTCCAGGATGCTGTCGGCGGCATAAGGCGGCGGCACGTAGATCACCGAGGCGGTGGCGCCGGTGGCGGCCTTTGCCTCTTCCACCGTGTCGTAGATCGGCAGGGTCTTTTTGGCACCGCCCGCAAGTATGCCCTCCCACGTCGATCCGCCCTTGCCGGGGGTAACGCCGGCGACCATCTGGGTGCCGTGATAGGCGAGCGCCTGCTCGGTGTGGAAGGTGCCGGTCTTGCCGGTGAGGCCTTGCACGATGACCTTGGTGTTCTTGTCGACCAGGACACTCATGACCGTGCCTCCTTGACCGCCTTGACGATTTTCTGGGCGGCATCGTCGAGATCGTTGGCGGCGATCACGTTGAGACCGGATGAAGCGATGATGTCCTTGCCCTTGTCGACGTTGGTGCCTTCCAGGCGCACCACCAGCGGCACCTTGAGGCCCACCTCCCTGACCGCCGCGATGACGCCTTCGGCGATCACGTCGCAGCGCATGATACCGCCGAAGATGTTGACCAGGATGCCCTTCACCTGCGGATCGGAGGTGATGATCTTGAACGCCGCCGTGACCTTTTCGGTGGTCGCCCCGCCGCCCACGTCGAGGAAGTTGGCAGGGGCTGCGCCGTAAAGCTTGATGATGTCCATGGTGGCCATGGCAAGACCGGCGCCGTTCACCATGCAGCCGATGTCACCATCCAGCGCGATATAGCTGAGGTCGAAGCGCGAGGCCTCCAGTTCCTTTGCGTCTTCTTCGCTCTCGTCGCGCAATTCCGCCAGGTCGGGATGGCGGTAGAGGGCGTTGGCGTCGAAGTTGACCTTGGCATCGAGGCATTGCAGGTCGCCGTCGGCGGTGACCACCAGCGGATTGATTTCCAGAAGCGCCATGTCGGTGGCAACGAATGCCCGGTAGAGGTTGGCGAGAAGGCCTGAAAGCTGCTTTTGCTGCGCCCCGTCCAGCCCCAGCGCCTTGCCCATGCGGCGCGCGTGGTGGGGCTGGATGCCGGTTGCCGGATCGACCGTCATGGTGAAGATCTTTTCCGGCGTTGCGTGCGCCACTTCCTCGATGTCCATGCCGCCTTCGGTCGAGGCGATGAAGGCGACGCGCGAGGTGGCGCGGTCGACCAGGCAGGAGAGATAAAGCTCGCGGGCGATGCGTGAGCCGTCCTCGATATAGAGGCGGTTGACGGTCTTGCCGGCCGGGCCGGTCTGGTGAGTGATGAGGGTCATGCCGAGCATGCGCTTGGCTTCTTTCTCCACCTCGCCGACCGATTTCACCACCTTGACGCCGCCGCCCTTGCCGCGGCCGCCGGCATGGATCTGTGCCTTGACCACCCACACCGGGCCGCCCAGCTCGTTGGCGGCCTTGACCGCCTCGTCGACTGAAAAGGCGGGCACACCGCGGGCCACCGGCACCCCAAAGCCCTTGAGCAGGGCCTTGGCCTGGTATTCATGAATGTTCATGGGAAAATCTCCGTAATGGCGTCACTGAAACCACCCGGGATTTCTAGCACCGCGCCGGCCCTCGAACCATCTCTGGTATACCACATACCACTGACTCTTTCGTCCTCCGGAACGCCTTTTGTCAGGCGAGGTCGGGGGCGATCTTCTTGGCGGCCTCCATCAAGCCCTTGACCGCCTTGATCGAATTCTTGAGCTGCGCTTTTTCATCGGCATCGAGCTTGATCTCCACCACCCGCTCGATGCCGCCGGCGCCGATCACCGCTGGCACGCCGACGTAAAGGCCCTTGATGCCATAGGCGCCATCCACATGCGCCGCGCACGGCAGCACGCGCCGCTTGTCCTTCAGATAGCTCTCGGCCATGGCGATGGCAGAAGAGGCGGGCGCATAATAGGCCGATCCGGTCTTCAGGAGCCCGACGATCTCGGCGCCGCCGTCGCGGGTGCGCTGCACGATCTCGGCGATGCGCTTGGCGGTCGTCCACTTCATCGCCACCAGGTCGGTGACCGGAATGCCGGCGACCGTCGAATAGCGTGGCAGCGGCACCATGGTGTCGCCGTGACCGCCGAGCACGAAGGCGGTGACGTCTTCCACCGAGACGTTGAATTCGGCGGCGAGGAAGTGACGGAAGCGCGCTGAATCGAGCACGCCGGCCATGCCGACGACCATGTTGGTGGGCAGGCCGGAATATTTCTGCAGCGCCCACACCATCACATCGAGCGGATTGGTGATGCAGATGACGAAGGCATCGGGGGCATATTTCGCAAGGCCGGCGCCCACCTGGCCCATCACCTTGAGGTTGATCCCCAGGAGGTCGTCGCGGCTCATGCCGGGCTTGCGCGCCACGCCGGCAGTGACGATCACCACGTCCGCCCCGGCGATCGCCTCATAACGGTTGGCACCGGTCACCCTGGCATCGAAGCCCTCCACCGGCGCGGCTTCCGAAATGTCCAGGGTCTTGCCCTGCGGCAGTCCCTCCACGATGTCGAACATCACCACATCGCCGAGTTCCTTCAATCCGATCAGATGGGCGAGCGTGCCGCCGATCATGCCGCCACCGATGAGGGCGATCTTGTTGCGTGCCATTCGTTTTCCCTGCATTTGAGAGGCATCTGGGCAGAAACCGCTGCCGGATGCGCTGTTTCGCGCTGCACAAACGTCGCCGTGATAACGCGGATGGGGCGTTATCGCAAGCTTTTCCGATTTCGTTCAAGGGATTAGGTGACGTTGACGTAAGGTTCCGATCAACTTCGGGCTGCCTATGCCTGTTCCGGCATCCACCAGCCGTCGGAGAGCATTTCCTGCAGCCGCGAAACCGTGCGGGCAAATGCCTGATCATCGCTGCCGCGCGGCGCCAGTCCGGCTATCGGTGCTATGGCGGTGGCGATCAGCCGGATGTGGTTGTCATAGAGCGTGTCGACAAGAACCGTAAACCGCCGCCGTTCGTTCTTCAGCGCCGCGTCCATCACCGGCACGGCGTCGATGAACACCGTATGGAAGGCCGCCGCCACCGCCAGATAATCGGCCGGCCCCAGCGGACGCGCACACAGTTCATCGAAGCCGAAGCGCGCCGCCCCGCGGGCGGCCTGCGGCACCTCGACCTGGCGGCCCTTGACCGGCAGGTAGAGCGGTGAGCCGCGGGGGGTGTCGGTCAGTTCGCGCCACAGCGTCTCCATGCGCCGGCGATTGGCGGCATCGATGGGAGTCAGCCACACCTCGCGGCCCTTCAGCCGCCCGATGCGGTAGTCCACCTCGCCATTGAGGCACACGATCTCCATGCGTTCGGCGATGAACTCGATGAACGGCATGAAGGCATTGCGGTTGAGGCCGTCGCGGTAAAGGTCCTCAGGGCGTGTGTTGGAGGTGACGACGATGACGATGCCGAGCCCGATCAGCGCCTCGAACAGCCGCCCCAGCAGCATGGCGTCGGTGATGTCGATCACCTGGAACTCGTCGAGGCACAACAGCGCGATCTCGCGGGAAAGCTCCTCGGCCAGCATCGCGACCGGATCGGCATCCTCCCACACTTCGCCCGAGCGCTGCGCCTGGCGTATCGACTGGATGCGCTTGTGGGCATCCTGCATGAAGGCATGGAAGTGGATGCGGCGCTTGGGTGTGTCGGGCAGGGCGGAAAAGAACAGGTCCATCAGCATGGTCTTGCCGCGCCCCACATCGCCCCAGATGTAGAGGCCGCGCGGTGCCGGCTTGTGCCCGTTGCGCGATGCAAACAGCCGCCGCCAGCCTTGCGCTTCAGGCTTGCCCGGCTGCACCTGAAGCGCCTGCGCCAGGTCATCCAGCCGCGCCGCCACGGCGGCCTGCTCGTGATCGGCGGCGATGCGCCCGCCCTTTACTTCAGCGTCATAGATGTCGAGGACCGGATGCCCCATGGCTCACCGCTCTTGCTAAAGCGAGGCGCCTGCTTAGCAGAATGAGGCCTGCCATGGAAACAGCAGCAGCACCGGCCAGGATCAGGACCCCAGGTCAGCAGCGCCGCGCCACCAAGCGTTGCGACGGTTGGCGATGCACGATCTCCAGGTCGACGTTCCAGTTGAAGGCGGAACCGTCGGAGCGGATGAGCTGATGACGGCAGCGCACCTGCCGGCCTTGCGCATCGAGCACCTCAAGGGCTTCAATGTCGGGATGCCAGTTCCGCCGCCCCGGTTTCAGGTCAACAAGCGCCCATACCGCTTCGAGGTCGGCCTTGATGCGGGCCCGGCGGTGAATGGTGATCGGCAGCTTCAAATTGAAGGCCAGGAACATCAGGCCCAGCACACCCATGCTGACGGCCACGAACTGCCATGCTTGCCCGGAAATCATCCGCCACCTGCCCCTGTTGTCTTGTCGTCTTGTTGCCGCAGAATGTGCCACGCGAGCCGTTAACACCGGGTTCCCGGGACCTGCGAGGCCTTGACCCACGTCAACCGCGGGCTCACCGCCGGCGGCTAGAATTGTGCTATTGAGGTTAAGTGAGGAGAACCGATGGCCATCAAGAGGATATTGATCGCCAGCGACCTGTCTGGGCGTGCCGACTTGGCGATGGCACGCGCCAGCCTGTTGGGCCGCGAGCACGGCGCCGAGGTGACGGCCCTTTATGTCGCCAGCGATGACCTGCCGGCGAATGTGCACCAGCAACTCCTGCGTGCCGCCGAAATCGCGCTCAAGGAACAGATCGCCCGCACATGCGGCGCCTCCGCATCGACGGTGCGCCCATCGGTTGAACCGGGCCGCGACTGGGCGAGGATCCTTGAGGTGGCGGCGATGGGCGGCTACGACCTCATCGTCCTCGGCAGCCACCGCATGGACCGCACCGGGTTCCGTCTGGGCTCGACCGTCGAACGGCTTGTGGCCCATGCCGGCGTGCCGCTGCTGGTCGTCCCGCAAAAAGCCACCACCGCCTATCGCCATCCGGTCGTGGCGGTCGACTTTTCCATCCATTCGCGCCGCGCGGTCAAGCTGGCCCGCCAGCTTGCACCCACGGTGAAGATCGCCGCCGTGCATGCCTGGAACCCGCCGTTCCCCGCTTTCCTGCGCAGCCCGGCGGTGCGCGAGGAGATCGAGGCCGCCGAGGCCGAACGGCTTTCAAAACTCATCGAACAGGAATTTGCCGAGCTCATGGCGGCCGACCCTGACGGCGATGCACGACTTGAGGCGGTGCTGCGGCGCGGCGACGTCGAGACGGTGCTGGAGACCGAGTTGAGACAGCGCAAGGCCGACCTGCTGGTGCTCGGCACGCATGGCGGCGGGGGCTTTCGCGAAGCGATGATCGGCTCGACCTCCATGACCTTTCTCAAGCTGCCGCCGTGCGATGTCGCGGTGGTAAAAGCCTGGTGAGCGGTCGCCCGCTGGCCCGCGCGGCACTCATCGCCGGCCCGGCATTGGCGGGCGTGGTGTTATTGGCGATCCACCCCGAGGGACTGTCACTGGCCGGCATGCGGGTGCTGGCGCTGGCGCTATGGATGGCTCTTTGGTGGATGAGCGAGGCGGTCCCGCTTGCCGTCACGGCGATGCTGCCGCTCATCGCCTTTCCCCTCCTGGGCATTGCCAGTCTGGGAACCGTCGCGGACTCCTATGTGCATCCGCTCATCTTCCTGTTTCTGGGCGGCTTCCTCATCGCTGGCGCGATGCAGAAATGGCAGCTCCACCGCCGCCTCGCCCTGCACGTCCTCGCCCTGTCAGGCGGTACCCCCGCGGCCGTCATCGCCGCCATCATGGCGGTGAGCGCCTTCCTCAGCCTGTGGATATCCAACACCGCCGCCGCCATGGTGATGCTGCCGGTCGGCCAGGCCGTGGCCCTCACCCTGCGTGCGACCTGCCCGGGCGCCAGTGACACCGAGCTCACCGACTACAACGCCGCCCTCATCCTGGGCATCGCCTATGCCGCCACCATCGGCGGCATGGGGACCCTCATCGGCACCCCGCCCAATGCCCTGTTTGCCGCCTATATGCTGAGGGAACACGGTGTGGCGATCGGCTTTGCCCACTGGATGCTGCTGGGGCTGCCCATCGTGATGGTTCTCCTGCCGGCGGCCTGGTTGCTGCTCACCCGCGGCGTCTTCAAGGTCCCGCTCGGTGGCCATGGCTCGGCGGGCAGCATGCTGAAGGCCGAGGTCGCGGCCCTGCCGCGCCTCTCCGCGGGCGAGCGACGGGTGGGGCTGGTGATGCTCGCCACGGCGACGGCGTGGATGTTGCGCCCCCCGATCGCAAGGCTGCTGCCGGGCCTGCCGGTCAGCGATACCGGCATCGCGCTAACCGCCGCCGCGCTGCTCTTCATCATCAGGGCCGACGGCCGGGCACTGATCGGCTGGCGCCAGGTCGTGGGGCTCAACTGGAGCGTGCTGATCCTGTTCGGCGGCGGCCTGGCGCTGGCGGCGGCCATCGGCACAAGCGGCCTCGACGGCTGGATCGCTCACGCCGCCGCCGGGCTTGCCGGCCTGCCATGGCTGTTGCTGATAACCATTGTTGCGGTCATCATCGTGGCGCTGGGGGAACTGGCCTCCAACACCGCTATCGCCGCGGTGTTCCTGCCGGTGGCCGGTGCAACCGCCATCGGCATGGGCGTCGGGCCGCTGGCGCTGGCCCTGCCGGTGGCGCTTTCCGCCTCGGTCGGCTTCATGCTGCCGGTCGCCACGCCGCCCAACGCCATCGTCTTTTCCAGCCGCGCCGTAAGCGCCGGCCAGATGCTGAAGGCAGGCGTTTGCCTCGACGTCATTGCCATCGCCGTCGTGGTGGTGATGGCCAACCTCCTCGGCCCCCTGGTCTTCGGCAGCGGTTGAAGATGGGCTATTCGCGCTCCCACGGCGGCACGCTGCCGAAATGGTCGGTGAGGTAGTCGACGAAGGCGCGCACGCCGGGCATTAGGTTGCGCCGCGCGGCGTAGATGGCAAAGATGTTGGAACCCTCGCTCACATAATCCGGCAGGATGCGCACCAGGCGCCCGGCCGTCAGGTCGTCACCGATCAGGTAGGTCGACAGGCGTGCGATCCCCAGCCCCGCCAGCGCGGCGTGATAGACGGCATCGGCACTGTTGGCCTCGAAATTGCCCTTGGCGTGCATCTCCCACTTGCCGTGCTTGCCATCGAAGGCCCAGTCGTTCCACGCCGCCACGGTGGAAAGCCTGAGGCAGTTGTGGTGGGTCAGGTCCTCCGGCGCCTCAGGTGCGCCATGCGCCTCGATATAGCCCGGCGCGGCGCACACGACCCGCCGGTTGGGGGCGAGTTTTTTGGCCACCAGCGATGATTCGTTGATCTGTTCGGTGAAACGGATGGCCACATCCACTTCCTCCGCCACCAGATCGATGGGCCGGTCGGTGAGTTGCATGGAAATGCGCAGATCGGGGAATTGTCGCAGGAATCCGGTGCACAGGGGCAGAAGCTGCGCCTTGCCGAAGGCCACCGTGGAGGCGATGTTGAGGGTACCCTGCGGGCGCCCGCCCATGGCCGATGCCATGGCCTGGGCTTCTTCGATATCCGCCGCGATCCCGACGCAGCGCTTGTGGAAGGCGCGCCCCGCCTCGGTGAGCGAGATGGCGCGTGTCGAGCGGTTCAGCAGCCTCACGCCCAGCCGGTCCTCCAGTTGGGCCACCTGTTTGGAAACCGCCGAAGGCGTCAGGTCCACGGCCCGCGCGGCAGCCGAAAAGCTGCCGTGCCTGACCACATTGGCAAACAGGATCATCTGCCCGGCGAGTTCCATTTTGCAGTCACTTTCACCTGTGCCTTGACGGCATAGGAGCTATGCCGGCCGGCCCGGTTATCATCGAACCTCCCCCCGCTTATCTTGTGCATTGCAGCATATTTGTTGCATTGCGGCAACGGCCTTGGCCTCAAGCCGCGGAAGGGAAGATGAATATGCACCGTGAAGAAAGCCCTGTGGGCAGTAAAGTTTCCGGCGGCATCGATTTCACCAGCCGTTACAACCACGCGGAAATCGAGGCGCTGGTGCGCCAGGCGCACGCTATGCGTTCGCGTGAGTTCGCCAGAATATTCGGACAAACAGGCCGCGCAGCCGGTCGGCTCGCGAACGCCGCCGTCAACACCATGCAGCGCTGGATCCAGCCCGGCCAGCGCGCAACCCTGGCAAGGAGATGACCGCCATGACCACCACCACGCTCACCCCCGCCGCCCGCTTCTCGACCCGACCCTTCGGCCATGTCCCGGGTCTGGCCTAGCGGCTCGCTGCCAGCTTGATGTGGGCGCGCGATGTATCGCGTGGCCTCCGATCGCTGGGCCGTGCCGCCGACGATCAGGCGGTGCGCCGGATCATCGCTCAAGCCGATGCCCGCAACGGTCTTGGCGCCTGACCGGCGGCCGTCAGTTCATCGTCGGAATGACGAACTGGGTGCCGTCCTTGATGCCCGACGGCCAGCGCGAGGTGACCGTCTTGGTGCGGGTATAGAAGCGGATCGAGTCCGGCCCGTGCTGGTTGAGATCGCCGAACCCGGAACGCTTCCAGCCGCCGAAGGTGTAATAGGCGAGCGGCACCGGGATGGGCACGTTGATGCCCACCATGCCGATGTTGATGCGGCTGGCGAAATCGCGGGCCGCATCGCCGTCGCGGGTATAGATGGCGACACCGTTGCCGTAGGCATGCTTCATGGGCAGGTCGATGGCCTCGGCATAGGTCTTGGCGCGCACCACCGACAGGACGGGGCCGAATATCTCTTCTTTATGGATGCGCATGTCGGCGGTGACGTTGTCGAACAGGCAGCCGCCCATGAAGAAGCCCTTCTCATAACCCTGCATCTGGAAGTCGCGTCCGTCGACCAGAAGCTTGGCGCCTTCCGAGATGCCGATATCGACATAATCCTTCACCCGCTGCATCGCCTGGGCGGTGACCAGCGGGCCGTAATCGGCCTCCTTGTCGGTGGAAGGCCCCACTTTCAGCGCTTCGACGCGGGGAACCAGCTTCTCGATCAGCCGGTTGGCGGTCTCCTCGCCCACCGGTACGGCGACCGAGATCGCCATGCAGCGCTCGCCCGCCGAGCCGTAGCCGGCGCCGATCAGCGCGTTGACGGCCTGGTCGAGGTCGGCATCGGGCATGATGATCATGTGGTTCTTGGCGCCACCGAAGCACTGCACCCGTTTGCCCGCCGCGCAGCCGCGCGTGTAGACGTATTCGGCGATGGCTGTCGAGCCGACGAAGCCGACGGCCTGGATGTCGGGATCATCGAGGATGCCATCGACGGCCTCCTTGTCGCCGTTGACCACGTTGAGGATGCCGGCGGGAAGTCCCGCCTCGATCATCAGTTCGGCAAGCCGCATGGGCACCGAGGGATCGCGCTCCGACGGCTTCAGGATGAAGGCGTTGCCGCAGGCAATGGCGGGGGCGAACTTCCACATGGGAATCATTGCCGGGAAGTTGAACGGGGTGATGCCGGCGACCACGCCCAGCGGCTGGCGGATCGAGTAGATGTCGATGCCGGGCCCGGCGCCTTCGGTGTACTCGCCCTTCATGAGGTGCGCGATGCCGAGCGCAAACTCGCAGACCTCGAGCCCGCGCTGCACGTCGCCGGCGCTGTCGGGCAGGGTCTTGCCGTGCTCCATGGACAAGAGCATCGACAATTCGTCCTTGTGCTGGTGCAGGAGGTCGATGAACTTCATGAACACCCGCGCCCGAACCTGCGGGTTCTTGGCCGCCCAGGCCGGCTGCGCGGCCTTGGCGTCGGCCACCGCCGCGGCCAGCTCGGCCCCGGAGGCGAGCGCCACCTTCGACTGCACCTCGCCGGTATTGGGATTGAAAATGTCGGCGAAGCGGCCGCTCGATCCGGCAACGTGCTTGCCGCCGATGAAATGCCCGATGGTCTTGGTCATGGCGCTTTGGCGGCCGGATTTCCCGCCGCCACCTCCCTGGTTGATACGCGTGGCTGGGTTGGGCGGACCTTAGACGAGGCCCTAAGGCCGGCGCAAGAACCAGATGGCCGCAACGCGCGGACGCAGCAGCATCGCCGGCACCCCATGCCCCCGCCGCATTTTGCTGCAATGCAACATGATCAGATCACCGCCGGGACGGCCTTCCCGATAGTTCAAGGACAGTTCCGCCATGCCTCACTCAAGTGATGAAACCGCCACCACACCAGCCATCCGGCGCCTGTGGCCGGGCGATGTCGAGGCGTTTCGCGGCCATTTGCTGCGTCTCGATACCGAATCCCGCGCCATGCGTTTCGGCGGTGCGGTCTCCGACACCTTCGTTTCAGAGTATGCCGACAGCCTGCCCCGCCTCGATGCCCTGCTGTTCGGCGCCTTCGCTGCGGGTCAACTGATCGGCGTCGCCGAATTGCGCATGCTGTTCGAGGACGAAGGCCCCAGCGCCGAGGCGGCCCTGTCGGTAGAGCAGACCTACCAGGACCATGGAATCGGCGATGCGCTGTTGTCGCGGCTCATCGCGGCGGCGCAGAATCGCGGCGTCCGGTCCGTCTACATGATCTGCCTCAACCGCAACGACCGCATGCGCCATCTGGCCCGCAAGCACGACGCCGAAATCGAGTTCGCTGACAGCGAGGTGCGCGGGACGCTGCGCCAGGCCTGGCCCGATTTTGCCTCGTGGAGCGAGGAAGTGCTGGGTGAGGCCTACGGTTTTACCCGCGCCCTGCTGAGGCTTTGAGGGCTGATCGGCAATTCAGCCGCCGCACACTTCGGTGACGAGATAGTCGAGGGTGCGCAGCAGTTCGTCGAGGTCGGCGCGGTAGTGCACCGAACGACCGTGGCGTGTCTGTATCAGCAGACCCTTGTAGGTCATGTCCTTCAGATGGAAGGAGAGCGTCGCCGGCGCCAGTCCCAGCGCCCGGGCGATTTCGCCCGCCGCCAGCCCCGTATCGCCTTCGACCCGCGAATAAGGCGCCACCAGCTGGAGGATTTCCAGACGGGTCGGCTGGGCGATCGCGGATAAGATGAGGGCTGTCTCCTCAGGGGTCATGTTTCTACAATATTGTTATTCAGGAAAGATCACAAGATGCTGTATTATAAGCATGATTATCCAGGATAACGATCTGCATCCGGACGTGGCGTAATGACGATGGTACGTCTGGCGGTGACCTTGGCAGGGACCGGCTGCGGCATTTTGTGACCGCCGGCGAAGGCAATGGCGGCAAATCCGGCAAGCGGCAGCGCCATGATCAGCCATCCCGCGATGTGGAACAGCGCCGGAGCGCCGGCACAAGCCGTGGCCGCCGTGGCGACCAGGCCGAGCCCGAGGGCGTCGGCCAGCCATACCCAGCCACGACCCGCCATGACCTCGGTTGCAACGGAAGTTCGCCTCGAATGCACCATCTCGCCTGTCCTTGTCTTTGCGATACCTGATTAACCGGTAGTTAACCAAGCCTAGATCAGCATGCAATTGGGTGCAATCACCCAATTGCATAAAAGCTGATCGATTCCAATATGTTGAGCATGATGTTATCCGAAAAGTGGTGTCCACTTTTCGGCATCATGCTCTAGCCGCCTGCACCGATGCGGCACAAGTCCGCATTCCCAAACAGCGTGAACGCAAAGCTCGTGCCAGACAGGAGATCAGGGGTTGAGCGCGACGCCCGGCACCCAGACATAGCCCTCGTCGTCGACGATGACGGCTTCCCTGAGGCCGTGGGGCTTGTACATGGCGCCCGCCAGCACCGTCCAGCCGCCGGCCCGGGCGCGGGCCTCGACCTGGTCGGGGTCGACGCCATACAGCCTGAGTTCCACCCCGGCGCCGCGCGCCTCGATGCCCTTGACGATGCCGGCGAGCGGATTGTCGCTATAGGTATGGTCGGCGTGCAGCATCCATTCCGCCCCGACGAGACGCAGGACGGCGAAATCTTCATCCGAGTAGGTGGCCGTCGCCCCCAGGACCTCGGTGGCGAAGGCAACTGCGCGCGGCATGTCGCGCACCAGCAGATTGAAGCCGATGCCGGGCCTCAGGGTGCGGCCATAGGCGGGCGGGTCCATCCAGGGGGCGCGGTCGGCGGGGCGCATTTTCATCGGGGTCGGCTTTCCGGTTGCGGCTCGATGCCGCCATGCAATCACACCGCGGCCGACAAGGTAAGGGCCCCCATCATGCAATCACCCCCGATTCGAGCGCCTTCACCAACGCTTCCAGCCCGTGATCGCGCACCCCGATATCCGCCAGATGGGCCGCCGTCGAGCGTACATAGTCGATGCAACGCCCCGACTGGCCCACCCCCGTGCGCACCAGAGAGAGTTGCTGACCGAGACCGAGGCGGCCGGCATACTGGCCGTGGCGGCGGTCGACGACATAGGTGAGCGCCCGCACCTTGCGCGGTTTTTCGCCGATCAGCTCGATAGTTCGTAGCGATTCGATATAAACCATTGTCACCTGCTCGCGTGCACGCAGATAATCGATAGTAGCGATACGATCCTTTTCAGCGACGCGATAGGCCATGCCACGACACCGTCCGCCCCGGTCGAGACCCATCACCAGGCCCGGATTGTCCGGCGTGCCGCGGTGCACATGCGAATAGATGCATAATTGCCGGTGAAGGCCGGTGAGCAGGGCCGGGCATTGCTCGGCATAGGCAAAACCCGGCCGCCACATCAGCGAGCCATAGCCAAATACCCAGAACTCCGCCATCATTGTCACGCTCCAAACCACGCCCCGCGCCTTGCCGGCGCTGATAGCGAAAGTGACCGCCAATGGCAATTGCCGCATCACCGCGATGGCGCATCTTTGCCCCACTCATCAGTGTCATCGCCGTGTTCACGCTATGGTCCGGCTACTGGATCGGGGTCAGCAGGGAGGGGCAAATCCAGGTCAAGGCCGCCCTTGCGGATATGGCGCGCCACGGCCTCGTCATCGCCTGCGGCAGCGAGAGCCACGGCGGCTATCCCTTCCGTCTCACCTTCACCTGCAACGGCATGCGCCTCGACGGCCGCGACGGCACCCATGCGACGGCGGCGCGTATCGAGGTGCTGGCCCAGGCCTGGGACCCCCGGCATCTCATCGTACTCATCCACGGTCCCTCGAGCCTGACGCTGCGCAGCGGCGAGGTCTGGACCTTCGACCACAATGCCGCCACCCTCGCCCTGGTGCTGCGCCACGCCGGGCTGCAGGCCTCGTTGCTGGTGCAAAATCTCCTGGCGCAGGGGCCCGGCCACCGCACTCTTGCGGCCAAACGTCTCAACCTGCATGTCCGCATGCCCGAACAAAGCCTGAAAGGAGAGACCGCGACCCCGCCATCGGCTGATGCGGTGATCGAGGCCAGCGGCATCGATCTGGCGGTGCCGGGCCAGCAGCCGTTGCGCATCGACACACTGCGTACCGACGCCGTTGGCACCGCCCTGGCGCTGCCTTTGCCAGATAACCTGGCGGCAGCGGCGCGGGCTGCAGCAGCGGCTGGCACCGAACTGCGCCTGACGCGGATTGCGGCCACCGCCGAAGGGGTCGATGTCGAGGCCGCCGGAAGCTTGCACATCCAGCCCAACGGCTTTCCAGCCGGGCGCATCGCCATGCGCTTCAACGATGTCAAGCTGCTGTTTTCACGCCTCGCCGAGCGCGGCCTCATGACCCCCAAGGCCGCCGACGGCACCGCCATCCTGGTCGGCCTCATCACCGCCGCGGGACGCACCGCCGAGATGTCCGGCCCCGTCGACCTGGTGTTCAAGGACGGTAGCATCTTCTGGGGACCATTTCGACTCGCTACCCATGGGCCGCTGTTCTGACGGAAAACGTATGGCGGTCCTAGAGCATGATCCGAAAAGTGTAAGCACTTTT
>Ga0315556_1000051_pt1 | contig 54567 bp, 63 predicted proteins | sample SalMarSW160310MG_FD_202112 | JGI IMG/M metagenome (GOLD analysis project Ga0315556, IMG submission 202112) | Salt marsh sediment microbial communities from the Plum Island Ecosystem LTER, Massachusetts, United States - Salt Marsh Sediment SW1603-10 ...
CCCTTGTCGAGGTAGATCTTGCACAGCGGTGGCAGCACCTTGCCGGCTACGCCCTGCGCGACCAGCAGCGTTTCCATCGCGTTGCACACGCCGTAGCGGTGGGTCTTGGCGTTGTCGGCGATGCGGATGGCTTTTTCGATGTCCGCCTCGTCGTCTATATATACGTGGCACACGCCGTGCAGGTGCTTGATCACCGGAATGCGTGCCTCGTTCGAAACGCGCTCGATCAGTCCCTTGCCGCCGCGCGGTACGATCACGTCCACATAGTCTTTCATCGTAATCAGTTCGCCCACGGCGGCGCGGTCGGTGGTCTCGACGACCTGCACGGCAGTGTCCGGCAGGCCGGCGGCCTTCAGTCCGGCTTGCACACAGGCGGCAATGGCCTGGTTGGAATAGATTGCTTCCGAACCGCCGCGCAGGATCGCTGCATTGCCGGATTTCAGGCACAGCCCGGCAGCATCCGCGGTGACGTTGGGACGCGATTCATAGATGATGCCGATCACGCCCAACGGTACGCGCATCTTGCCGACCTGGATACCGGAGGGACGGAAACTCATGTCTTCGATCTCGCCGACCGGGTCGGACAGTTGCGCAATCTGGCGCAGGCCCTCGGCCATGCCGTTGATGACCTTGTCGCTCAGCGTCAGGCGGTCGATCGAAGCATTGTCCAGGCCATCCTTGCGCGCGCGTTCGATGTCGCGGGCATTGGCTTCCTGCAATGCCGCTTTGCCGTCCAGGATAGCCTGGGCGATTGCTTCCAGTGCACTGTTCTTGGCGGCGGTATCAGCCTGTGCCAGCAGGCGCGAAGCAGCGCGCGCCTGCTGTCCGGTTTGCCGCATATAAGCTTTGATGTCTTCCATCGTACTTCTTTCGTTAGCATAGGCCGCGTATTTTACCATCGCGCATGGGTTAAAATACGCGCCTTGGTTTTATGGTGAATTTGATGTCTGACATCCTGAAAAAAATCCTCGCGGTCAAGGCGCAGGAAATAGCGGCGGCACAGGCTGCCAAACCGCTGGCGCAAATCCGCGATGAAGCGGCGCTGGCCGAACCGGCGCGCGATTTCGTCGGTGCAATTCGCGGCAAAATTGCCGCGGGGCAGCCCGCAGTGATCGCAGAAATCAAGAAGGCCAGCCCGAGCAAGGGCGTGCTGCGCGAGGATTTCCGGCCGGCGGAAATCGCCGCCAGCTATGCGCAGCACGGTGCGGCCTGTCTGTCAGTGCTGACCGATGAACAGTTCTTCCATGGCAGCGCGGAATATCTGAAACAGGCGCGTGCGGCTTGTGTCATCCCGGTGCTGCGCAAGGATTTCATGGTGGATGTTTACCAGATTTGCCAGGCGCGGGCGATGGGGGCGGATGCCATCCTGTTGATCGCGGCGGCGCTAAGTCTTTCGCAGATGCAGGAATTCGAAGCACTGGCGCACGACTTGGGTATGGCGGTGTTGGTAGAAGTGCACGATGGCGAAGAGCTGGAAGTGGCATTGCAGCTCGACACGCCGCTAGTCGGCATCAATAACCGCAACCTGCGCACGTTCGAGGTGAGTCTGCAGACCACGCTGGATTTGTTCCAGAAGATCGCATCGTTGTGACCGAGAGCGGCATCCTGAAACCCGAAAACGTGGCATTGATGCGCAGTCACGACGTGCATACATTTCTGGTGGGGGAAGCCTTTATGCGCGCGGCCGACCCCGGCCTGGAACTGGAAAGACTGTTCGGTCTGTAAACCCTGCGGCAACGAGGAAATAAAAAACGGGCACCCGAAGGTGCCCGTTTGACTTTCCGGATTCGATTAAACGAATTTAGAAAGCGTGCTTGATGCCAACGCCGAAGGCATGCACGGACTGCCCAGCTGCGCCTGCTGCAGTCGGGTTGCCGGTGGATGTGTCGGCTAGGCCATATGTGGCAGCGCTGTCGTTGGATACGTGGGTGTACACGAAGTACAGCTTGGTGCGCTTGCTCATGTTGTGGTCATAGCCAATCGACGTCTGCTTGGCGCCGGTGCTGACCACGTTGCCGGTGTCGCCGACTTTTACGTAGGCCAGCTTCACAGCGTCGCTGCCGCTGACTTTGATCACGCCATTCACAGTCCAGTCGTTATGCTTCTTGGCATCGTTTGCGTAAGCGGCGGAAACACCGCTGCTGCCGATGTGCTCGTAAATGGCGCCAATCGTAGCCATGCCGAAGTCATAGGAGCCGCCCAGCTTCCAGGCTGTGGTCTTGTCGCCACCGGTGGCAGCCAGCAGACCAGTATTTGTATCGCCGAACTTGACGCTTTGATAGCCGAAATGAACCTTGAACGGATTCTGGTCGTACATCAGGGCCAGGGAAACTGCATCGCCTTTGTTGGTGACGGCTGCGGCAGGCAACACGTTAGCGCCGGCAACATAAGCTGCGGCCACGGTGAAGCCGTTCATCGACGGGCTGATATAGGCCAATACGTTCGACAGGCGGCTATCGTGGCCCTTGCCCATGATGGCGCGGTTGTCACCGATGCCGTCGCCGAACGGATCAAGATGGCGGGTAGCGATCTTGTAGGGAGTGTCGTGAATACCCATCAGCACGGTGCCCATGCCTTCGCTCTTCAGGCCGAGGAAGCTGTTGCGGCTGGCAAAACCGGTTTTGGGAGCCTTGTTGGTGCCAGGAGTGGTTTGTGTGGCAGTGTTGGTATTGGCCAAGTCGATCTGCTGTTCGATTTGCCACACGACGCTCGTGCCATCGCCCAGGTCTTCCGAACCCTTGAAGCCGATCTTGGTGGTGTTGCTGGAGATCTGGGTGGCGCTGTTGATGCCGTTGCTGGAGGAGCCGAAGGACATGTCGACGACGCCATAGACCTTGACATCGTCCGCCATTGCGGCCGGAGCCACGAGGATGCCGGCAACTGCCAGGGCGATTAGACTCTTTTTCATTACAATATTCTCCTAACGTTAGTTGGGTATTACGAAAGTTAAACTTCCCTGAGGAGGAAATTCGGACGCTATTCTGATTGGCGATTGTTAAAGAATTGTTACGCGTTGTTTTTGCGCAAAGGCAATGGCCCTGTCATAATCCTGCAATGTGTTTGCGGTATGGCTGCATTAACTTTTGGACTCTGGGAGATTTGCGATGCTGACTTTTGATGAGGTAATCGTGGAATTCGACAAGGGGCTGCGCACCCTATTCAGCAAGGCGCAGAGCATGCGGCCATTCCCGGACAGGGGGTTGCCCGAGGCGGAGCTGAGTGCCGCCGAGCGGAAACATGCCGCGGGGTTGATGCGTATCAACCACAGCGGTGAAATCTGTGCTCAGGCGTTATATCAGGGCCAGGCGCTGACCGCGCGCGATCCCGAGGTGCAGTCGCAGCTGGAGCAAGCGGCGCAGGAAGAAACCGAGCACCTGGCGTGGACCTCGAAGCGCGTGCACGAGTTGGGTGGACATCTGAGCCTGCTCAACCCGCTGTGGTACACCGGTTCGCTGGCGCTGGGCGCATTTGCCGGTTTGCTGGGGGATAAATGGAACCTGGGATTCCTGGCCGAGACCGAGCACCAGGTCGGCGGGCATTTGCAAAGCCATCTGGCCAGTTTGCCGCCGCAGGACGAAAAAAGCCGCGCAGTGGTGGAGCAGATGTACGTGGATGAGACGCTACATTCGGAAATGGCAAAGCGGCTGGGTGGCGCGGATCTGCCGTTCCCGGTGAAATTGGCGATGCGCGCCAGTTCCAAAATACTGACGCGCACCGCTTACTGGGTCTGATTATTCCTGGGTTACTTCGAAGTCGTGCGTGATCTCGGCAGTCTCGCCGAGCATGATCGAGGCCGAGCAGTATTTTTCCGCTGACAGCTTGATCGCGCGCGCGACGACTTCAGGCTTGATGTCTTTCCCTGTCACGACGAAGTGCATGTGGATTTTCGTGAATACCTTGGGGTCGGAATCCGCGCGTTCTGCTTCGATCTCGACGTAGCAACCGGATACCGACTGACGGCTTTTCTTCAGGATGGAGATTACGTCGAAGCTGGTACAGCCGCCGGCGCCGAGCAGCAGCATTTCCATCGGGCGCGGACCGAGATCGCGCCCGCCGCTTTCCGGGGAGCCATCCATTACCACGGCATGACCGCTGCCGGTTTCCCCGACAAAGGTGACCTGTTCCACCCATTTGATGCGTGCTTTCATATTTTCATCCGGTTGAGGGGTTACAGCCGTGATTTTAACCGATACCACAGCAGGCCGATGACTTCGTGCGTGAATATCGCGCTGTCGCGCAGCGCCTCTGCGCGCGGTACGAAAGCCAGTAGATCGGTTTTATAGCGCGTGGTCCAGGCGGTGGGTGCGGGCACCACCTTGAAGCCGACTTGTCTGAATACAAAGGCAGCACGCGGCATGTGCCATGCATGGGTGACCAGGTAGATGCGTTTGATGCCAGCCTTTTGCAATAAAGCATAACTGTAAAGGGCGTTCTCCAGCGTATTGGCCGAGGCATCCTCAGTCCAGCGCACCGGCACCTTGAATTCGTTCTCCAGCACGGTTTTCATCTGCTGCGCTTCGGGAAGATTATTGCCCAGCGGTTTGCCGCCGCTAACCAGGACGGGTTTGCCGGTCTCGCGCTGCAGCTTGGCGGCATAGCGCAGCCGCACCAGTGAGGCGTCATCCACGGTATCGCCGGCATATTCGGGGGCGTGAAAATAGGTGCCGCCACCGAGCACGACGATGGCGTCTGCCGGTTGAGTTGTGGGATCTACTGCATACGGAGTGCCTTCCAGCAGGTGCAATGCGCCCTCGGCGAAATAGGGGGTGGAGCACAGCCACAGCAGGGCCAGTGATGCGGTAACCAGCGCACGTGCGATACGCGGCCGTTTATGCCACAGCAGCACGCCGATTGCACCCAGCAGCAGCAGGTTGAGCGGCGGCAGCAGGAATGCGCTTATCAGGTTGGTGACAAACCAGGACATCGGGATGCCTGCAGCAAAAAAGAGCGCACATCATACTGCATGCGCGCGGAAGGGAGGAATGAGGCGGGCTTTAGCCCATGAAGTGCCGGGCGTATTTTGCGTTCAGTCTGGGCAACGGCAGCAGGATGAACAGGTCGGCGGTGTTGAAGTCCGGATCCCATGCCGGTTCGCCGCAGACGTAGGCGCCCAGGCGCAGATAGCCCTTGATCAGCGGCGGGATAGGGGCGTCCAGCGTTTTGTTGAGCGCATCCAGCGGCAGCGGGCAGCGCGGGAAAACACGGTATTCGGCCGGGGCGCCGTGCAGTTTGTGCACTTTGTGGTATACGCTGGCCGCGTAGTGGCCGCCGTCGCCCATGCTGATGCTGGCACAGCCGATCAGGTATTCGTGGTTGTGCTGGCGCATGTAGCCGGCCAGCCCGCCCCATAACTGGGAGATGGTGGCGCCATCGCGAAAATCGGCATGCACGCAGGAACGTCCCACCTCCACCATGCGGTCGCGCAGATGCTGTAGCCGGGTGAGGTCGAATTCGGTTTCCGAATAATAGCCGCCTATGGTCTGCGCCTGTTGCGGCGAGAGTATGCGGTATGTGCCTACGACACGATTACTGTTGTTGTCGCGTACCAGCAGGTGTTCGCAGTAGTTATCGAAAATGTCGCGGTCGATACCTTCGTCGGCGCTAGCCAGGCGCGCCCCCATTTCTTCGGCGAACACCTTGTAGCGCAGGCGCTGTGCTTCCTCGATTTCGGCGGATGTTCTGGCCATGCCGATCGAAAGGCGGCCATGCGTCTGGTGCGTTGACTGAATCAGGTCTAGCATTATTTGAGCTCCCCGGTAGGTAATGGAGACATCTTAGAAATTTGTTGTTGCTGCGGAATGACAGGCGGATTACCGATTGATTAAAGAACCTTTGGGTAGAGGTTCCTTTGCATTAATTGGAATGACGTTTCCTGAGCTTGAAAATGGGATCGAGCAGCAGCGAATAGGTGGATCGAAAGACCGTTCGGGGAGGAGGGTGGGAGGTTTCGGTTGAAGTTGAACGGACTGCCTGTGCTTCGAGTGCTGCGTTGACGGTTGCCTGTGCGTCAGCTGCCAGAATGCGCCGGTTTTTCCCCTCGCAGGCGAGCGGCGCAAGCAGAACCAGCGTGACATGCAGGGAGGGGCTGGACAGAACCTTGTGCAACGACTGGAAAAAATTCATGTCGCCGATAAAGGCCGCATCGTCGCAGTGCTTGCCGCTTCCGTCGTGGTAGTGAAGGGCAATCGGCTGGATGGCAGCCTGGCAGTCGATCGCGCTCTGGAACAGCGAGGAGTGAAAGTGACGCAACTGTGTACCGTCAGTCGAAGTGCCTTCCGGAAACAGTACGACCTGCTCGCCCTCGCTGAGCATTCCGCCGACCTGACGGTTGATGCGAACCGTGTCGCGGCGGATGTCGCGTTCGATGAAAACGGTACGGGTACGCCGGCACAGCATGCCGATCAGCGGCCAGCTGTCCACTTCGGATTTTGCGATGAAGCATGACGGTTTTGCGGCATTGATGGCAAATACGTCCAGCCATGAAATGTGGTTGGCGACCAGCAACGAGCCCTGCCTGTACGGCGGTGCGGGATGGCCGGTAATTTCCAGGCGCACATGAAGTATTTTCAGCAACTCGGCGGACCAGCGTTTCAGGATGGTTTGCCGGATCGGCAGCCTGAGCCCGGGATAGATTACGGAGAGCAGCGTGCCATATGCGAGGTGACACAGCAGGCGCGCGGCGCGAAACAGGGCTGTAAACCGGGAGATCATGAATTGGTTGATAACGTGCTTGTGCTGTTCATTATGGGCAGGGCAGGGTAAGCCGGCCGAGTTACGGCTTGTTTGCGCGGGTATGATGGTTTTATTGCAGCTGGAGGGCGGGTTTTGCCAAGCTCATCTTTGGTTTGACATTGTGTTGTGGCATGGCATAAAATGCGCGCCCTTTGAAGTAACAACCTTTATCTGTTTGGGAATGCCATGAAAACATTTTCCGCAAAGCCTCATGAGGTCCAGCACGACTGGTACCTGGTGGACGCAAAAGATGCGGTGCTGGGCCGTTTGGCCAGCCAGATTGCGGCGCGCCTGCGCGGCAAGCACAAGGCCATCTATACTCCGCACGTGGATACCGGAGATTTCATCGTAGTGGTCAATGCCGGCAAGTTGCGTGTGACCGGCAACAAGGCACAGGACAAAATGTACTACCGCCACACCGGCTATCCCGGCGGTATTTACGAAACCAACTTCGCCAAGTTGCAACAGCGCTATCCGGAGCGCGTCCTGCAAAAGGCAGTGAAAGGCATGCTGCCCAAGGGGCCGCTTGGCTATGCCATGTTGCGCAAGCTGAAAGTTTACGGTGGTGCGGAGCATCCGCATGCTGCGCAGCAACCACAACCCATCGATTTATTGAAAGCATAACCATGAGCGTTAACTATAACTATGGTACCGGCCGTCGCAAGAGCGCAGTAGCGCGCGTATTCATCAAGCCGGGCAAGGGCAGCATCGTCGTCAACGACAAGCCGATCGATACGTTTTTTTCCCGCGAAACCGGCCGCATGATTGTGCGCCAGCCGCTGGAGCTGACCGACAGCCTGGACAAGTTCGACATCATGGTGAACGTTTGCGGTGGCGGCGAGTCCGGCCAGGCCGGGGCGGTGCGTCACGGTATTACCCGTGCGCTGATTGATTTCGATGCGTCGCTCAAGCCCGTGCTGAGCAATGCGGGTCTGGTTACCCGCGATGCCCGCGAAGTGGAGCGTAAAAAAGTTGGTTTTCGCAAGGCGCGCCGCCGCAAGCAATTCTCCAAGCGTTAAGCTGGCAGGGAATATGTGGAAGAGCCGCCTTTGGGCGGCTTTTTCATTTTTGGTTTGCTGTATCATTCAGCCTGTTTGAAAGGAGTTGAGCGTGATCAAGGTTGGCATCGTAGGCGGGACGGGTTATACGGGCGTGGAATTGCTGCGCCTGCTGGCAGTGCATCCGCGCGTCGAGTTGCGCGCCATTACCTCGCGCGCCGATGCCGGTACCCCGGTCAGCCAGATGTTTCCCAGTCTGCGCGGCTATGTGGATTCGAGCTTCGTGCATCCGGATGAGGCGCACCTCGATCGCTGTGACCTGGTATTTTTCGCCACCCCCAACGGCATTGCCATGCAGCAGGTGCCGGCGTTGCTGGATGCCGGGGTGCGGGTGATCGACCTGGCGGCGGATTTTCGCATCAAGGACGTGGCCGAATGGGAAAAATGGTACGGCATGAGCCATGCCTGCCCGGATTTGGTTGCCGAGGCGGTGTATGGCCTGCCCGAAGTCAATCGCGCGCAGATCGCGCAGGCGCGGCTGGTGGCCAATCCGGGCTGTTATCCGACAGCGGTGCAATTGGGTTTCCTGCCGTTGCTGGAGGCCGGGCTGGTGGATGATGCAACGCTGATAGCAGATGCCAAGTCCGGTGTTTCGGGCGCAGGGCGCAAAGCGGAGATGGGCCTCCTGTTTGCTGAAGTTGGCGACAGTTTCAAGGCCTATGGCGTGCCGGGACATCGGCACTTGCCGGAAATCAGGCAGGGCCTGGCGCAGGCGACGGGTCATCCGGTCGGGCTGACCTTCGTGCCGCATCTGGTGCCGATGATAAGAGGTATCCACGCCACGCTGTATGCGCGTTTGCAAGGAGATGCCGATCTGCAGACACTGTATGAGCAACGTTACGCAGAAGAGGCTTTCGTCGACGTACTGCCCGCGGGTAGCCAGCCCGATACCCGCTCGGTGCGCGGCTCCAACCATTGCCGGATCGCGGTGCACAGGCCACAGCAGGGCGATGTCGTGGTGGTATTGTCGGTAATCGACAACCTGGTCAAGGGCGCGGCCGGCCAGGCCGTGCAAAATATGAACATCATGTTCGGGATGCCCGAAGTTTCGGCCCTGGAGATACCCCCGCTATTGCCCTGAAAATGCTGCGCCGATTCAAACGAAAATTCAGCATTTCCGCGCCGCGCCTGGCGGTGCGGCCGCACGTGCCCTGGTATGTGCGCTGGGCGATTATCGTGCCGTTTGTGTTGCTTGCCGCTGTTCTGGTGGTCTGGGCATATGACAGCGGATTGCAAATGGCGGGTTTTCACCGCGAGCAGGCGGAAAATGAGTTATCGAGGCTGCGTCAGCAAGTCGATGGCTTGCGGAAGGAAAACGCGAAGCTCAATAACCAGGTGGTTGACGATGAACGCCAGATGCAGATGGAGCGCGCCACCAATCAGGAGATGGCAAAGCAATTAAAGGCGCTGAATGACGAGAAGGCACACCTGAACGAGGACCTGGCTTTCTATCAGGATCTGACCCAGTCTGGCAGTCGTGCCGAGAAGCTTTCCATCAACCGGCTGAAGGTCGAGCATGACACCCTGCCGGGAGAATATCATTGCAGCATGCTGCTGGTGGACAGCGGACAACGTGTCAAGGAGTTTCGGGGGAGCTTGCAACTTGTGGCCAACGTGCTGCACAATGGCGAACGATCAGTGCTGGTGTTTCCGCAGGAAAATTCGCCTGATGCGGCGTCGTATCAGCTGAAATTCAAGTATTATCAGCGTGTGGAGCGCAGTTTCCAGCTGCCTCCGGATATGTCGCTCGAAAGTCTGCAGGTGCGTGTTTATGAGCACGGAAAGAGTGAACCGAAAATCAAGCAGGATGTCACTCCGGCTTGAAGCGTTAAGGGGGATATTAATGTTTAGTAAACGGCCTAGCAAACCACAAAATCGCATCGATTCCCTGATTGGTGCCGGAACCAGGATAGAGGGCGATCTGCACTTCAGTGGCGGGTTGCGTGTGGATGGAGAAATCAGCGGAAACGTAATCGCCGCCCAGGGCAAGCCCAGCACGCTGGTGCTAAGCGAACATGCGCAGGTCAGCGGCGAAATCAATGTGACGCACCTGGTGGTGAACGGCCTGGTGGCGGGGCCGGTGCATGCTTCGGAATATCTGGAACTACAGAGCAAAGCCAAGGTCACAGGTGATGTTTACTATAAAACGCTGGAAATACAATTGGGCGCAATTGTGACGGGCAAGCTTATTCATCTGACCTCGGAAGCGGCGGGTGAAAAGGTGGTGGCGTTCAAGCTGGGCAACGCCGAGTAGCCGGTTACGTTTTTTAAGGAGAAGAGCATGAACATGGTGGCAGAAATGGAATCACCGCTGTTGTTTACCGACAGCGCGGCGAACAAGGTCAAGCAACTGATCGAGGAAGAAGGCAATGCCGAATTGAAGCTGCGGGTTTTCGTGAGCGGCGGCGGCTGCTCCGGCTTCCAGTATGGTTTTACGTTCGATGAAGTGGCGAATGAAGACGATACCGTGCTGAACAAGAACGGCGTGCAATTGCTGATCGACCCGATGAGTTTCCAGTATCTGGTGGGCGCGGAAATCGACTACACCGAAGGACTGGAAGGCGCGCAGTTCGTGATCAAGAATCCCAACGCCACGACGACCTGTGGCTGCGGATCGTCTTTTTCCGTTTGACGGAAAAGCAATTCTGGAAAAAGCGAGGGCTTGCCCTCGCTTTTTTTATGCCTGGTAAATAGCGCCGAGTATGCAGGGGTGGTGCGCGCCGGTGATGGCCGACAAATCAATGCTGCAGCCGTTCATGGCCTGCTGTGCCAGCCAGGCAAAGGCCATGGCTTCCATCCAGTCGGCGTTGATACCCAGGGTGTCAGTCAGTTGAATGGTGAAATCCGGCAAGGCTGCGGCCAGTTGCAGTCGCAGCGCCGGATTGCGAGCCCCGCCGCCGCATAAATAAATTTCCCGCGCGCCCTGGCAGTGTTCCGTGATTGCCCGGGCCATGGTGTGAACGCTGAAGGCCAGCAGCGTAGCCTGCACGTCGACCGGCACCTCATCGCCTGATAAATGCCCTTCCAGCCATTGCAGATTGAACAACTCACGGCCGCTGCTTTTGGGTGGCGGCGCGTTCAGGAACGGCTCCTGCAACAAAGTCTCCAGCAATGGGGAGATTACCTTGCCGCTGGCGGCCCACTTTCCGTCTTCATCATAGGGTTTGCCCAGATGCCGCATGCTCCATGCGTCCATCAGCATGTTCCCCGGACCGTAGTCAAAACCGGTGGCGGTGCCCAGTGGGGGCAGGTCGGTAAGATTGCCGATGCCGCCGATATTGACGACGACGCGATGGATGTGGGGGTGGCGCAAGAACCGCTCATGGAAGGCGGGTGCCAGCGGCGCACCCTGTCCGCCCGCGGCGATGTCGCGATTGCGGAAATCGCTGACTACGGTAATGCCGCTGGTTTCCGCCAGCAATGCGGCATTGCCCAGTTGCAGGGTGTAGGCGGCATCCGGGCGGTGGCGGATGGTCTGGCCGTGGCAGCCAATGGCGCGGACCTCGTCAGGGGCAACTGCGGCGGTCTGTAGCAGTGCTGCAATGGCCAAGGCGTATTCCTGCGCCAGTTGATTGCCGAGCAGGGATGCATGGTGCAATTCATCGTTAGCGGGCTGGTGCATGGCGAGTAACGCCTGCTTGAGCTTTGCGTCGAAGGGACGGTAATGCGTGGCGCGCAAGCTGGGTGCACCCTCGGCAAATGCGACCAGTACGGCGTCAATTCCGTCCAGGCTGGTTCCGGACATCAGGCCTGCATAAAGTTCCTGCTTCTTCACGCCCTGACAATCAATCGAGTTGCGCCAGCATGGTGTTGTGCAGCAATCCCAGACGGGCGATCAGATCGCGGGTATTTTCCCGGAAGGCAGCCATTTGCGTATTGCTGACGGGAGAGGCGTCGGGCAGGGCGACGCGCATCGGGTCGTGTTGCCTGCCGTTGATCCTGAACTCGTAATGCAGGTGCGGCCCGGTCGCCCACCCGGTCATTCCGACATAGCCGATGACTTGACCCTGAGTAACATGCTGTCCGCGATGCAGTCCCCTGGCAAAGCGGGAAAGGTGGCCATATACGGTGGAAAAAGGACGCTGGTTCTTGACGATGATCACGTTGCCATAGCCGCGCTGCTTGCCGACGAAGCTGACGATGCCGTCCGCGGTAACCTTGACCCTGGTGCCGATCGGGGCTGCAAAGTCAGTTCCCTTGTGTGCGCGCCATTTGTGGAGGATGGGATGGAAACGCGCCAAGGTAAAACCGGAGCTGATGCGCGAGAATTCGACTGGTGAGCGCAGAAATGCTTTGTGCATGCTTTTGCCGTCCGGCGTGTAGTAATCGCCATGGTTGTCGTCGGTCTGGAAGTAGACTGCACGGTAGGTTTTTCCGCGGTTGACGAATTCGGCCGCCAGCACGCGTCCGGCACGCAAGGGTTCGCCGTTGCTGTAGGTCATTTCGTAGACTGCAGTGAAGCGGTCTCCCTTGCGCAGGTCATGATGGAAATCGATGTCGCCGCCGAAAATATCGGCCAACTGGATGGCGGCACGGTCGGGCAGGTTGGCATCGTCTGTTGCGGCAAACAGCGAAGACTTGATTTCGCCGGTGCGCATGAATACGCGCTGCTCCAGTTGCGCCGGCAGGGTATAGCTTACAAAATGACCGGCCTTTTTCTCGATGACCATCTGATTGCCATCGTTGTCCGGGTAACGCAGCGTCAGCAAGCTGCCATCGGGGCTGGTTTCGGCCTGCACGGACTTGCCCACGGCGAGCTTGCGAAAGGATGCTGCCGCGCGATCATTGCGTAAATAATTGCTGGCGTCGGTGTCACGCACATTCAGGCGGCGCAGTTGCGCGGCGACGGTATCGCCGCGCTGTACCCGGTCGTTGCGCCAGAAGGTGGCGGCCTGGCCAACCGGTTGTGCTGTGGACGGCAATGCGATTTGCTCCGTTACGGTCTGGCCGTCAATTGCTTCGATCCGGTTTTGCGGCATGATGCCGAAAGCGGTTACCACGCCCAGCAAAGGCAGGCTGGACATGGCAACCAGCCAGCGCAGCTTCAATTTGCGTTCTTGTGTCATGGTTTTTTGGGTTAACATTCTGCCTCTCCTGCGATTATTCTTTAAATTTCTTTTGAATATCCGCGTTTGCGATGGGGCGCACTTTACCAGATATGGGGGGCGGCTCAAAATCCGCCGGGCTGTTGCGATGCATGGTGCATTAATGGCAAAAGCCGGTCGACGGATGGTCAAAAACCGGGGGTGAGTGGCAGTCTGGGCGGGAGTTTTGGATTAACTATTTAAAGTTTGAGTTATGGCACAACAAGAGGCACTGGATCTGATCAAGCGCGGTTGCGACGAGCTGCTGCTGGAAGGCGAATTAAAACAAAAGCTTGAGCTAAATCGTCCGCTCCGGATCAAGGCCGGGTTCGACCCCACGGCACCTGATTTGCACTTGGGGCACACGGTATTGCTTAATAAAATGCGTCAACTACAGGATCTGGGGCATCACGCCCTGTTCCTGATTGGCGATTTCACCGGCATGATCGGCGATCCGACCGGAAAAAACACCACGCGCCCCCCGCTGTCGCGAGAGCAGGTGCTGGAAAATGCGCAAAGCTATCGCGATCAGGTGTTCAAGGTGCTGGATCCCGAAAAAACGGAAATTGTGTTCAATTCCGAATGGATGGACAAATTCGGCGCGTCGGATCTGGTCAGGCTGGCGGCGACCTCTACCGTGGCGCGCATGCTGGAGCGCGACGATTTTGGCAAACGCTACCGGAGTAACCAGCCCATTGCCATCCATGAATTTCTCTATCCGCTGGTGCAAGGCTACGATTCGGTGGCGCTCAAGGCCGACATGGAGCTGGGTGGCACCGATCAGAAATTCAACCTGTTGATGGGGCGTGAGTTGCAGAAGCACTATGGCCAGCCACCGCAGTGCGTGCTCACCATGCCGCTGCTGATCGGGCTGGATGGCGTGAACAAGATGTCGAAATCGCTGGGTAATTACGTTGGTATCACCGAGTCGCCGCAGGAAATATTCGGCAAGCTGATGTCGGTTTCCGATGATTTGATGTGGGATTATCTGGAGCTGCTGTCCTTCGAGTCCATGAGCACCATCGCGCAATGGCGCGCCGAGGTCGAACAGGGACGCAATCCGCGCGATATCAAGGTGTTGCTGGCCCAAGAAATGGTCACGCGCTTTCATGGCCGGCCGGCTGCCGAGCAGGCGCTGACCGAATTCGAGGCGCGTTTCCGCCAGGGGATATTGCCGGAGGACATGCCGGAGGCCGCGGTCGATGCGGTGGACGGCGGAATCGGCATTGCCCAGATGCTCAAGCAGGCGGGCCTGGTCGGCAGCACCTCGGAAGCGTTGCGCATGATTGCGCAAGGGGCGGTCAAGCTGGACGGGGAGCGCATCAGTGACAAGGCATTGCAGTTGCCCTCCGGGGCGAGTGTGGTGGCGCAGGTCGGCAAGCGCAAGTTTGCCCGGGTAACGGTGCGGTAAATATAAGTTGTGAAATAGCCGGCTATTTTGGTAGAATCCTGCCCTCAATTTTTTGTTGAAGGTAGTTTGTCCATGACAACTGTACGTGTTAAGGAAAATGAGCCGTTTGAAGTGGCGATGCGCCGCTTCAAGCGCTCGGTGGAAAAGACCGGTCTGTTGACCGAATTGCGTGCCCGCGAATTTTACGAAAAACCCACCGCAGAGCGCAAGCGCAAGCTGGCCGCTGCCGTGAAGCGCCACTACAAGCGCCTGCGCAGCCAGGTTCTGCCGCCCAAGCTGTATTGATTTCGCGCCACTCCAGTGGCGTCACGCATCCCGGTCTGTTGTGACTCTCAAGCAGAAAATCAGCGATGACATGAAAGCGGCCATGCGCGCCAGGGACTCCGCGCGCCTGGGAGCTATCCGCCTGCTGCAGGCGGCCATCAAACAGCGCGAGGTAGATGAGCGCATCGAGTTGTCGGATACCGACGTGCTGGGCATCCTGGACAAGATGATCAAGCAGCGGCGAGACTCCATTGCCCAGTTCGAGGCAGCCGGGCGTCAGGAACTGGCTGATGCTGAAAAATTCGAAATCAGCGTGCTACAGGCTTACATGCCGCAGCAAATCAGCGCCGAAGAAATTGATGTGGCCATTGAGCAGGCTTTGGCAACCAGTGGCGCAGCCGGCCCGCAGGATATGGGCAAGATGATGGCGCTATTGAAGCCGCAGCTTGCCGGCCGGGCGGATATGGGCAAGGTGTCCGGTCTGGTCAAGGCGCGTTTGTCCAGGTAACACTCTATTAAGAACGAATGCGGTTGCTGTGCGAACCGCCAACATTGAGGGGCGGAGCTGAGGTGATTCCAAAAAGCTTCATTCAGGATTTGCTCAATCGCCTCGACATCGTGGACGTGATCGAGCGCTATGTTCCGCTCAAGAAGGCGGGCGCCAATTACGTTGCCTGCTGTCCCTTCCACAACGAAAAATCTCCCTCATTCACGGTCAGCCCCGGCAAGCAGTTTTACCACTGTTTTGGTTGTGGTGCGCATGGCACGGCCATAGGCTTCATGATGGAGCACGGCGGGCTGGGTTTTGTCGATGCGGTGGAGGAACTGGCGCGTAGCGTTGGCATGACCGTGCCGCGCGAAACTGCAACGCGCGAGCAGCATAAGGCCGCCCCCGACCTGTACGAGGTGATGCGGCTTGCCACGCGTTATTATCGCGACCAGCTCAAGCAATCGCCGCGCGCCATAGACTATCTCAAGCGGCGCGGCCTGAGTGGAGAGGTGGCGGCACGCTTCGGCATTGGCTATGCGCCGGATGGCTGGCAGAATCTGCAGGCACCTTTCCCGGATTACCAGAACGCCATGTTGCTGGAAACCGGTCTGGTGATTGAAAGCCAGCCGAAGGTGGCTTCGGCGGAGGCTAACTTGCCTGAAGGGCAAGTTAAAGCGCGTAGCGCTGGCCGGAACCATAGCGATGAAGGCCGGCGCTACGATCGTTTCCGCGATCGCATCATGTTCCCTATCGTGAATCAGCGCGGTCAGGTCATTGGTTTCGGCGGACGGGTGCTGGACAAGGGCGAACCCAAATACCTGAATTCACCCGAGACCGACCTTTTTGAAAAAGGTCGTGAACTGTACGGTCTGTATCAGGCGCAGAAGGCCATTCGAGCCGAAAAAATGGCGCTGGTGGTAGAGGGCTACATGGATGTGGTGGCGCTGGCGCAACTCGGGGTCGACTACGCGGTCGCCACGCTGGGAACGGCGACCACGCCATTCCATATTCAGAAGCTATTGCGTCTGACCGAACAGGTGGTGTTCTGTTTCGATGGCGACAGCGCCGGACATCGGGCTGCCTGGCGGGCGCTGGAAAATGCATTGCCGCATTTGCAGGATGGCAAGCAATTGAGGTTCCTGTTTCTGCCGCCGGAGCATGATCCCGACAGCTATATTCGCGAGCATGGCAAGGAAGCTTTCGAGCATCTGCTGGGCGAAGAGGCGTTGCCGTTGTCCGGTTATCTGTTGCGCGAGCTATCCGCGCAGGTTGACCTGAAAACTCAGGAAGGTCGTAGCGCCCTGCTGGAGCGCGCAAAGCCCTTGCTGACGGCCGTCGCGGCACCCACTGCGGCGTTGTTGTTGCGCAAGGAGGTGGCGGCGCTGGCGGGTATCACCCAGGCCGAACTGGAGGGGCTGTATGCCATCAAACCTGTCGGGGCATCTGCTCGTCGTGCTCCCCGCAAGGCGGTGCGTAGCGAGTTTTCCGGCTTGCGAGCAATGCTGCGTTGCCTGCTATACAAGCCCGATTTGGCGCGCGAACTGCCGGACGACTGGAACGCGGACGGAAGCGAAGCGGCAACGGTAATGGCACTGGTCGAGTTTTTGCGTGAGCAGGATTTCACCGTCAGCACTGCCGCCATCATTCAGCAATTCCAGGATACGCCGCATGATGCAGTGTTAGCCCCGGTTCGTGAAGACATTATGCCGTGGGGAGACGACTACGACGTGGCAGCGGATTTTCATGGCCTTCTGGAGCAGCAGCGCAGGGAACAGCGCGCGTTACAATTGCAGGTGCTGGAGGCCAGGATTGAGCGTGCAGGCACCGGGCTAAGGGGTTTGGACGAACAAGAGAAGGCGCTCTACCTGCAATTGACAAATGAACGGGGTGCAGGCTGAAACGCTTTGAAATATAGGGTATAATCTGCCCCCTTTTCAGCGGCATCTTTAGAAAACAACCTCCGCATTAATTAATCTGGGAAATTCACAGATATGGCGACTCAGCAACGCAAAAGAAAAACGGCTGGCGGCAAGCAGGCTGCTGCCAGCAAAAATGTAGCTCCTAGCAATCCCGAACAGCAACAGGATGTCGAGGCGCGTCGCACGCGCCTGAAGACGCTGATTGCCCTGGGCAAGGAGCGCGGCTATCTGACTTACGCCGAGATCAACGATCACCTGCCGGACATGCTGGAAGCCGAGCAGATCGAGGGTATCGTCAGCATGATCAACGATATGGGCATTACGGTGTGCGATGAAGCGCCGGATGCGGAATCGCTGATCATGTCCGATTCCACGCCCAACGTAACCGACGAGGTGGCAGTAGAAGAGGCCGAGGCAGCACTGTCCACAGTCGATTCCGAATTCGGGCGCACTACCGATCCGGTGCGTATGTATATGCGCGAAATGGGGACGGTGGAATTGCTGACGCGCGAGGACGAAATCGAAATTGCCAAGCGTATCGAAGATGGCCTGAAACACATGATTCAGGCTATTTCGGCCTGTCCGGCGACCATTGCGGAAATCCTGGCACTGGCAGCAAAGGTTGCGAATGACGAAATGCGTATCGATGAAGTAATCGACGGTTTCGTCGATGGCGACGAGGACGTGCCTGTAGGCGGAGAGAGCAGCGAGGAAGAATCGGACGAGGAAGAATCGGACGAGGAAGATGAAGAAGAAGATACTGAGGCTATTGCCGCAGCCAACCTTGCCCAGCTCAAGGCTGACGCCCTGGAACGATTTACCGCTATTGCCGGCATGTTCAGCAAAATGGGCAAGGCCTATGAAAAATATGGCTATCGCAGCAAGCAATATGACAAGCTGCAGGAGCAGATTTCCGCGGAATTGATGGAATTCCGTTTTTCGGCCAAGCAGGTCGATGCGTTGTGCGATACCATGCGCACGCTGGTGGAAGAGGTGCGCGGCTATGAGCGCAACATACAGCAGATGTGTGTGGTCAAGGTACGTATGCCGCGCGCACACTTCATCAAGACATTCCCTGGTAACGAAGTCAATCTGGACTGGGTGGATAGCGAAATGGCTGCAAAAAAACCGTACAACGAAGCGTTGTCACGTTTCCAAGCCGCCATCGTCGAGCAGCAGCAGAACCTGCTCAACCTGCAGCAACGGGTGGGTATCCCCATCCGCGACCTGAAGGAAATCAATAAGCAGATGACCAATGGCGAGGCCAAGGCGCGTCGCGCCAAGCGTGACATGATCGAGGCCAACCTGCGTCTGGTGATTTCCATCGCCAAGAAATACACCAACCGCGGCCTGCAGTTCCTCGACCTGATTCAGGAAGGCAATATCGGCCTGATGAAGGCGGTGGACAAGTTCGAATACCGTCGCGGCTACAAGTTTTCCACTTATGCTACCTGGTGGATACGCCAGGCGATCACCCGTTCCATCGCCGACCAGGCGCGCACCATCCGTATTCCGGTGCACATGATCGAGACCATCAACAAGATGAACCGCATCTCGCGCCAGATACTGCAGGAGACCGGCCTGGAAGCCGATGCTGCGACGTTGGCGGAAAAAATGGAAATGCCGGAAGAAAAAATCCGCAAGATCCTGAAAATCGCCAAGGAGCCGATTTCCATGGAAACGCCGGTTGGAGACGACGACGACTCACACCTCGGCGATTTTATCGAGGACAGCAATACCCTGGCGCCGGTCGAGGCTGCGGTATATGACAGTCTGCGCAATGTCACCGGCGACATACTCGACAGTCTGACGGCTCGCGAGGCAAAAGTATTGCGCATGCGCTTTGGTATCGAAATGAACACCGACCACACGCTGGAAGAGGTCGGCAAACAGTTTGATGTAACGCGCGAGCGCATTCGCCAGATCGAAGCCAAGGCCCTGCGCAAGCTGCGCCATCCTTCGCGTTCGGAAAAACTGAAAAGTTTCCTCGACGGCGAGAGTTGAGTTTCACCGGGTCGTTAGCTCAGTTGGTTAGAGCAGAGGACTCATAATCCTTTGGTCCGGGGTTCAAGTCCCTGACGACCCACCAATAAATATAAGGCCTGCAGCGAAGCAGGCCTTTTACATCCATCTTCAAGCGGGGGTGTTGTGAGCGAAGAAGAAGACCTGGAGGCGTTGCTTGAACGGCGCAAGCGAAAATTTGAAAAAGAAGTGAAGTTCTACGCTGCCGTGGTGATTGCGATTGTGATTTTTACCATGATTCAGCAGCTTCTCGAGTAGTCTGGAATTCAGATTCCTGTCAGTTTCATGCTGTCTGAAAGCCGACCTTCACGCTAAGTCCGCCTTGTGGGCCGGCATGGTCGAAGCGTACCTGTGCCTGGTGGATTTTGGCAATGCGCATGACGATGGACAGGCCGAGACCGACGCCTTCCGTGCTGGGGGCACCCAAACGGTTGAAACGCTGCCCCAGCAACGCCAGTTTTTCATCCGGCACACCGCTGCCGTTGTCGCTTATTTCCAGCTCGGCATGGCCACCTTCCAGGAGATGCACGGTAACGGATATGCGTCCGCCGACAGGCGAATAACGGATGGCATTGTCCAGCAGGTTGCGCAGCAGGATACGCAGCATGTCCGCTAGGCCGTTGATGATGGCTGCATACGGTGGCGGGGAAAATTCCAGATCAATATTCTTGGCCAGTGCGGCGGGTGCGATTTCGGCGCAGCATTCGCGGGTGACCTCCACCAGGTCTACAGGTTCTAAGTGGTCGCGGGATGAGTGTTCGTCCAGCCGCGACAGGGTGAGCAGCTGATCCACCAGGTGCGCCATACGATCCACGCCCTGCGTAGCTTTTTCCAGGCACTCGATCCGCCCGGTCTGGATTTCCGCCAGTTGTGCGGCCTGTACTTGCGCACGTAATGCAGCGAGCGGGGTGCGCAGTTCGTGCGAGGCATCAGCAGTGAATCGCCGTTCGTTTTCGATGGTGCTGTCTATCCGGACCAGCAACTGGTTGAGCGCACGAATGACCGGCGTGAGTTCGCGGGGGGCGTTGCGGATGTCCACCGGGTCGAGATTTTCCGGGGAAAGCTGGCGCAATCCTGCGGTCAGTCTGCGCAGGGGGCGCAGAGCGAAGCGGATGGACAGCGTGGCAACGATCAGCAGGATCGGCAGGCCGAGCAAGAACGGTTCGATGTTGTGCCATGCCACTTCCCGCGCGAGTTCGTCGCGCGCCAGGCTGTTCTGGCCGACCAGCACTTCGACACCGCGGTCGGCATCGCGATGGCGAAAGTAATGCCAGCGCTTGCCGCGCCATTTACCACTGCTGAATCCTTCGGGCGGCTCCGGATTGGGGATGTTGGCCGAGGCATTATTGGATCGCAACAGGATGCGCGGTTTATCGTCATCGGTTGTCCATACCTGGAAAATCAGGGTCTGCTGGTATTTGTGCACCGGCGGCGGCATTGGCTCTTCCTGTTCGTCGGCACTGTGCGTGGCGACCATCAGCAGGCTTTGCGCGTACTGCGCCAGTTGAGCATCAAAGGTTTCGTCGGCTTCCTGCAGGGCGTTCTTGTAGCTGGCATAGCCTGCCAGAAAGCCGAACGTCAGCACGGAGCCGAGCACCAACAGCAGCAGACGGGACTGTATCGAAGGATTGCGCAGACTCATGCCGGGCGCTTGATGGTGTAACCGATGCCACGCAAGGTCTGGATGAAATCGCTGCCCAGCTTCTTGCGCAGGTGGTGGATGAATACTTCGATGGTGTTGCTGTCCGCTCCGTCGCTCCAGCCATAGAGACTTTGTTCCAGTTGGGCGCGAGTCAATACCCGCCCGGCGTTTTGCAACAGCATCTCGAGCACCGCGAATTCCTTGGCGGAAAGATCGATGGCCTGCCCCGCTTTCCATGCCTGGCGAGTATCGGGATCGATTTCCACTTCACCCGCTGTGATGCGCGGCGAGGCGCGTCCGCCGGCGCGGCGGATCAAGGCGTGCAGGCGAGCAGCGAGTTCTTCCATGTCGACCGGCTTGATCACGTAATCATCGGCGCCCAGACTGAATCCCTTGAGCTTGTCCGATGTGGCATCGCGTGCGGTCAGCATCAGGATCGGAGTGTGTACGCCGCGCGCCCTGGCCGATTGCAGGATCGCGAGGCCGTCGCGCTCGGGCAAGCCGATGTCCAGCACGATGGCGGCATATTCCTCGGTGCCCAGTGCGCTCTCCGCTTCCCGGCCATTGCGCAGCCAGTCAACGGTAAAGCCAAGATGGCCGAGGCTTTTGCAGATACCATCGCCGAGCAAGGTATCGTCTTCCACCAGCAATATTCTCAACTTCCACCTCCGGATGCTTCCATACATTAAGCATGGATTAAGAATGATTTGTAACACTCATCGCAAAGCTCATGGCCGGGTATGGATCCCGGGGCATGGTTGTTGCGAATGTCCAAGGAGATTCTATTATGAATTCGGGAAAAGTTTTCATCGGATTATTTTGCATGATGATTGCCGGCCCGGTTTGGGCCGCAACTCCGGCTGGGCTGATGGATGGTTATGCGCGCGACGCAATGCGCAGCACACCGAATTTTGCACCTTCGGCTGAGCGCGGAAAGAATTTCTTTGCGCGAGACTGGGGTGTTTCGCGCAAGATGCCACGCTGCCAGAGTTGCCACGGCAGTGATCTTACAAAGAACGGCAAACATATTATCACCGGCAAGCGCATCGCTCCGCTTTCGCCCAGAGCCGATGCGGACCGGTTTACCGATTCATCGAAGGCCGAAAAGTGGTTCAGGCGCAATTGCAAGGAAGTGGTCGGACGCGAATGCAGCGCGGCGGAAAAGGCCGACCTGATCAAGTTTTTCAATAATCCGGGAGTAAAGTCATGAAGTGGATTGCCGTATTGGTATCGATGATGGTGGCAGGAACGGCTTGCGCCGACGGCGGCAGGATAGTCGTTCCGGCCAATGCAAAATGGAAGGAAGAGTGCAGCAGTTGCCATGTTGCCTATCCGCCGCAATTGCTGGACAAGGCAGGCTGGCGTGAATTGATGGCCGGTCTGGACAAACATTTTGGTGTCGATGCCTCGCTCGAGCCTGCGGAACGCAAAGAAATTCTCGCTTTCCTGCAGCGCCACGCGGGGAGCGGACCGCGCCATGCCTCAAACACGCAGCGTATCAGCGATACCGCCTGGTTCATCCATGAGCACCGCGAGGTCATGTCGCACGTCTGGACCGATCCGGCGATCAGGAGCCGCTCCAATTGCACGGCCTGCCACGTCCGTGCCGAGCGTGGCGACTGGTCGGAGCACAGCATACGCATGCCGGGCGGGCGCTTCGAGGACGACGACTAGGCATCCGGATTGATGCAGGAGGAGAGCACCATGGGAAAAATTCTGGTGTGGGATCTGCCCACGCGCCTCGGCCACTGGTTGCTGGTGTCGGCATTTGCCGTGGCCTGGCTGACCGGCGACAGCGAGGAGTGGCGGTTGTACCACGTAGCGGCCGGATACGTCATGGTGGCGGTGATGCTGTTCCGGTTTTACTGGGGGCTGGCAGGGACCCGCTACGCACGATTTTCTTCGTTCCTGTTTGCGCCGCGCCAGGTCGTCGCTTATCTCGCCAATCTGGCGAAAGGCCGGCCGGCACGCTGGGTAGGCCACAATCCGGCCGGCAGCTATGCCATCTACCTGCTGTTGCTGCTCGGGCTGGCTGTCGTCACCACCGGCTGGGCGGACTACAACGACATCGGCGGCGACTGGCTGGAGGAGGCGCACGATATTTTGTCCGACGCCATGCTGGGCGTGATCGGCTTGCATGTTGCCGGGGTGGTGCTGAGCAGCCTGCTGCATCGTGAGAACCTGGTGCGCAGCATGCTTGTCGGTTACAAGCACGGTTATCCGAACGAGGCAATCCTTTCTGCTAAAAGCGCATGGGCGGTATTGCTGGGCGGGCTGGCGGCGGTTGCCGGGTGGCTGGCCTTTCCCTGAGCTGATTTTTCAGCCGGCCGGCTTTGCTGTCTGCCGGCCATTGCGTGAAATGGGGTACAATTGCGCCGTTCATTTGCTTAGATAGCGCAATGCTCTCTTCTCCGGATCCACGTATTCCTGACGCAGTGACGCCTGACCGTCTGTTGCGGCAGGAAGTGCTTGCTATCAACGCCTATCATGTCCCGGCGAGCACTGGCATGGTCAAACTGGATGCGATGGAAAATCCCTATGTCTTGCCGCAGGAGTTGCGCGATGATATCGCGCGGCTGGTGGCGGATGCCACCATCAATCGCTATCCGGATTCGGGCGCGCATGGGCTTAAACAGCAAATCCGTGAGGTGACCGGCCTGCCGCAGGGCATGGATGTGCTGCTCGGCAACGGCTCGGATGAAATCATTCAATTGCTGGCCATGGCAACGGCGAAGCCCGGTGCCGTGTTGCTCAGCGTCGAGCCGTCGTTCGTGATGTACCGGATGATCGCGGCTTTTACCGGTATGCAGTATGTCGGCGTACCGCTGACCGAAGATTTCGAGCTGGATCTTGCCGCCACACTGGCAGCGATCCGCCAGCACCAGCCCGCGCTGGTGTTTTTATCCTATCCCAACAATCCCACCGGCAACCTGTTCGATGCCGCTGCCGTCGCGCAGATTATCGAGGCGGCGCCCGGCCTGGTAGTGGCGGATGAGGCCTATTACGCTTTTGCCAGTGACAGCTTTATCCCGCAACTTGCACGCCATCCCAGCCTGCTGGTGATGCGTACCTTTTCCAAACTGGGCATGGCCGGCCTGCGCCTGGGTTTCCTGGCGGGCAGCGTGGTATGGCTGGAACAGCTGGAAAAGCTGCGCTTGCCGTATAATGTCGGCGTGCTGACCCAATTGGTGGCAGAGAAATTGCTGCAGCACCATGAGGTGTTACTGCAGCAGGCTGCGCAAATCCGGGAGAGCCGCGCCTGGCTGTATGACCGTCTGGTGGGAACCGTGGACGTGCGCGCCTACCCCAGCGAAGCGAACTTTATTCTGTTTCGCGTGACACATGCAGACAAGGTGTTCGAAGGATTGAAGCAGCGCGGCATATTGGTCAAGAACCTGCATGGTGGGCATCCGGCACTGGATAATTGCCTGCGGGTTACCGTCGGCACGCCGGAAGAGAACGAGCAGTTTGTGACTGCATTGCAGGAAAGTATTCATCAATCCATTCAGGACGAATCATGCGTAGTGCGCAGGTAACACGTAATACCCTGGAGACCCAGATCAGCGTCAAGCTCAATCTGGATGGTACCGGCGTGGCCCAATTTGACACTGGTATTCCCTTTCTTGAGCACATGCTCGACCAGATTGCGCGCCACGGTTTGCTCGATATCGAGATCGTCGCCAAAGGCGATCTGCACATCGATGGGCATCATACCGTCGAAGATATCGGCATCACCCTCGGCCAGGCATTCAATCAGGCTGTTGGCGACAAGAAGGGATTGCGCCGTTACGGCCATGCTTACGTGCCGCTGGACGAGGCGCTGTCGCGCGTGGTGCTGGATATTTCCGGCCGGCCGGGCCTGGTATTCAATGTGAATTTTGTGCGTTCCAGTATTGGTGAGTTCGAGGTCGATCTGGTGCGCGAGTTTTTCCAGGGCTTCGTCAATCATGCCCTGGTGACGTTGCATATCGATAACCTGGCAGGTGACAATTCGCACCATCAGGCGGAGACCGTATTCAAGGCATTCGGTCGTGCCATGCGCATGGCGCTGGAAACGGATCCGCGCATGGCCGATATGTTGCCTTCCACCAAAGGGACACTATAGTCTTATACACCATCCTTCAGATGACTTCGGAACAGGTATGGCGGATATAGCAGTAGTGGACTATGGCATGGGTAACCTGCGCTCGGTGCAACAGGCTTTGCACAAGGTGGCCCCCGAGGCATCCATCGCGGTGACCGATGACCCGCGCGTGATCGAGCAGGCCGCGCGCGTGGTGTTTCCGGGCCAGGGGGCGATGCCGGACTGCATGCGCGAACTGGATGGGCGCGGACTGCGCGATGTAGTGCTGCAGGCGGCGCATAACAAACCTTTTCTCGGTATTTGTATCGGACTGCAGATGCTGTTCGAGCGCAGCGCGGAAGGCGATACCCCCGGGCTGGGCATTCTGCCGGGTAAGGTGGCGCGCTTCGCGCATGATCTGCACGATGCACAGGGCAACAGGCTGAAAGTGCCGCATATGGGCTGGAATCAGGTGACTCAGGGCGAACACGCGCTATGGGACGGTATCGCCCAGGATGCGCGCTTTTATTTTGTTCACAGCTACTATGTGCAACCGCGCGATACGCAACTGACGCAGGGCAGCAGTTGTTATCCGCAACCCTTCGTCTGCGCGGTGGCGCGCGACAATTTGTTTGCCGTGCAGTTTCACCCGGAAAAAAGTGCGGATGCCGGGTTGACCTTGCTGAAAAATTTTGCGAATTGGAATCCTGCTTAACTCAACACGATAGATGTACTGCCATGCTGATTATTCCTGCAATTGATTTAAAAGACGGTCACTGTGTACGCCTGCGCCAGGGGGTGATGGAGGATGCCACGGTATTTTCGGAAAACCCGGCGGCGATGGCGCAAACCTGGCTGGATCAGGGCGCACGTCGCCTGCATCTGGTGGATCTGAACGGTGCCTTCGCCGGCAAGCCGGTAAACGAAGCCGCAGTGCGCAGCATCGTGGAAACCGTCGGGCTGGACGTGCCGGTGCAACTGGGCGGCGGCATTCGCGATCTGGAAACCATCGAGCGCTACCTCGACATCGGCGTCACCTACATCATCATTGGCACCGCGGCGGTGAAGACCCCGGGCTTCCTGCACGAAGCCTGCGATGCCTTTCCCGGCCACATCATGGTGGGGCTGGATGCCAAGGCGGGCAAGGTGGCGGTGGACGGCTGGTCCAAGCTGACCGGCCACGATGTGCTCGACCTTGCCCAGCGTTTCGAAGGCTACGGCGTGGAAGCCATCATCTATACTGATATCGGACGCGACGGCATGCTCTCCGGCGTCAATATTCCGGCTACCGTGGAACTGGCCAGCAAACTGCTTATTCCGGTCATCGCCAGCGGCGGTATTACCAATCTCGACGACGTGCGCGCACTGTGTGCCGTGGAGGAAGAAGGTATCACCGGCGCGATCACCGGCCGTGCCATTTATGAGGGCACGCTGAATTTTGCCGAGGCGCAGAAGCTGGCCGACGAGCTTGGTGGGACGGCGCCTTGACCTTCATCAGCTTATTTGTTTTGGCATGCTAGCCAAGCGTATTATTCCCTGTCTGGATGTTACTGCCGGCCGTGTGGTTAAGGGCGTCAGTTTCGTCGAATTGCGCGATGCCGGCGATCCGGTGGAGATTGCGCGCCGTTACGACGAGCAGGGCGCGGACGAGCTCACTTTCCTCGATATCACCGCTAGCTCCGATGATCGCGGCATCATTTTCCGTATCATTGAAGAAGTGGCGTCGCAGGTGTTCATTCCACTGACTGTAGGTGGGGGCGTGCGCGAAGTGCAGGATGTGCGCAATCTGCTTAACGCAGGGGCCGACAAGATCAGCATCAATACCTCCGCCGTGCTCAACCCGCAACTGGTGGCGGATGCGGCGGGGCGTTACGGTTCGCAATGCATCGTGGTGGCGATCGACGCGAAGCAAACAGGCGAAGGACGCTGGGAAGTGTTCACTCACGGCGGTCGCAAGCCGACCGGTCTGGACGCGGTAGAATGGGCGAAGAAAATGCAGGAACTGGGTGCGGGCGAGATCCTGTTGACCAGTATGGATCGCGACGGGCAGAAAAATGGTTTTGACCTGGCGCTGACGCACGCAGTGACCGATGCGCTGGAAATACCGGTAATCGCCAGCGGCGGAGTGGGTAACCTGCAGCATCTGGTGGACGGTGTGAAGCAGGGTGGGGCCGACGCGGTGCTGGCGGCGAGTATTTTCCATTATGGCGAATACACCGTACAGCAGGCCAAGGAATTCATGGCGGCGCAAGGCATCGAGGTGCGATTATGAGCAATGAAACATGGCTGAATAAGGTCAATTGGTCGGATGACGGCCTGGTGCCCGCCATCGCGCAGGATGCCGCCAGCGGCCGCGTGCTGATGGTGGCGTGGATGAACCGCGAGGCGCTCAAGCGTACCGTCGAATCCGGCGAGGCGGTATACTGGTCGCGTTCGCGCCGGAAACTGTGGCATAAGGGTGAGGAGTCCGGCCATGTGCAGCGGGTCAGGGAAATTCGCATAGACTGCGATCAGGACGTGGTGCTGTTGCAAGTGGAGCAGGAGGGCGGTATTGCCTGCCATACCGGGCGGGCGAGCTGTTTTTTCAGCAGACTGGAAAACGGCAAGTGGGTGGAAACCGATGCCGTGCTTAAAGCGCCGGAAGAGATATACAAGAAATGAGCAATGACATCCTGCAACGCCTGACCGAGGTGATAGAGTCCCGCAAGCAGGCGGAACCTTTGACCTCCTACGTCGCCAAACTTTTCGGCAAGGGCGAGGACGCCATTCTGAAAAAGGTTGGCGAGGAAGCAACCGAGTTGGTGCTGGCAGCCAAGGGCGGCGATAACGTGCACCTGGTGTATGAAACCGCCGACCTGTGGTTTCACTGTATGGTGTTGCTGGCGCAGCACGGCCTGAGTGCCGACGACGTGCTGAACGAGTTGGCGCGACGCGAGGGGTTGTCGGGGATCGAGGAAAAGGCTAACAGGAAGGGCTGAGATGGCTGACGACTGCATTTTCTGCAAAATCGTGCGCGGCGAAATTCCGAGCAAAAAAGTATATGAGGATGATGAGTTGTTTGCGTTCCATGATATCCGCCCGGTCGCGCCGGTGCACTTCATGGTCATTCCGAAACTGCACATCGCTTCGCTGATGGAGGCCGACGATAGCCATACCGCCCTGCTTGGCCGGATGTTGACGACGGGGACCAGGCTGGCGAAGGAACAGGGCCTTGATAACGGTTTTCGCACGGTGATCAACACCGGCGCGGGCGGGGGGCAGGAAGTGTTCCACCTGCATATTCACATCATCGGCGGCGGCTACATCCCGCCTATGGTGCGGCGTGATTAACGCCGCTTAACTTCAGGAGAAATAAAATGGGTGGATTGAGTATCTGGCATTGGCTGATCGTGTTACTGGTGGTTATTCTGATTTTCGGCACCAAGAAACTGGGTGGTATCGGACGCGACCTGGGCAGTGCAGTCAAAGGATTCAAGGAAGGTATAGCTGACGAAGAGGGAAGCCAGCAGGTAGGGCAGCAGCAGGGCGGCCAGACCATTGAGGGTGAAGTGAAGGACAAGACGCAGACCAAGGCTTGATCCAATTCCAATTCATCGGTGATATCGCGTTGGTTTCCGACTTGAAGCTGGAATAATTCACTTATGTTCGGCGTAGATTTTTCCGAGTTGATGGTGATCATGGTGATCGGGCTGATCGTCATCGGTCCCGAACGCCTGCCCAGGGTGGCACGCACGCTCGGCATGTTGTGGGGGCGTGCGCAGCGCTACATCAACGGCGTCAAGGCGGATCTTGCGCGCGATATGTCGATCGACGAATTGCGCCAGATGCAGCAGAAAGTACAGCAGGAAGCCGATGCTGCAGCGCAGGCGGTGCGGCAATCCTCGCAGGCAATGGACCAGCGTATGCGCGAACTCAGCGATGCAGTGGTGAAGTCTGCCGGGGAGATCGAGCAGCAGGTCCAATCGGCTCCGCAGCAAAATCAGCCGACATCCCAGTTGTCCGCCGACCAGAAAAAATTCCCCACTGACTGATGAGTACCACCGAAAATTTCATCGCTCACCTGATAGAGTTGCGCACCCGACTGTTGAACTCTGCCGTGGCGGTGTTGCTGGTGTTTATCGGCCTGTTCCCGTTTGCCCGCAAGCTTTATGCATTGCTCGCCCATCCGTTGCTGGCCAAGTTGCCCGCAGGCGGGCAGATGATCGCCACCGATGTGACCACGCCGTTTTTTGTGCCGCTCAAGGTGGCAATGATGGCGGCTTTTCTGATCTCCCTGCCTTACGTGCTATATCAGTTGTGGCGTTTCGTTGCCCCCGGCCTGTACTCGCACGAAAAGCGCATGGTGTGGCCGTTGATCGTGTCCAGCACCCTGTTGTTTTTCTGCGGCATGGCGTTTGCCTATTTCATCGTGTTTCCGGTGGTGTTCGGCTTCATTACCACCAATGCCCCGCAGGGCGTGGCGGTGATGACCGATATCGAGAAATATCTGAGTTTTGTGATGACCATGTTCATCGCCTTCGGCGTTACTTTCCAGGTGCCGGTGGCAGTAGTGGTGCTGGTAAATATGGGGGTGGTGAGCACGGCCAAGCTGAAGGAGGCGCGGCCTTACGTCATCGTTGGTGCGTTCGTCATTGGTGCCATCTTCACTCCGCCTGACGTGGTGTCGCAGTTCATGCTGGCGACCCCGTTATGGCTGTTGTATGAGATGGGTATCCTGGTGGCGCGATGGACGGTGAAGCAGAAGCCGGACCTGTCTGAGGGTGACGCTGAGCCACCCGAATAGGCGGCTGCCAAGGGCGTCCGGTGAGGCTTACTGGTCTGGCTGCTGAATTTCCGGGCGCTTGCCGATATTTACATGCACTGTTATTTCCGACTGGTTGCGCAGCAACTTGAGTACAGCGGTTGAACCCGGTTGCAGGGCGGCGATGATATGCAGCATCGAATCGGAATCGGTTATTTTCTGGTCGTTCACCATGGCAAGTATGTCGCCCGGTTTGACACCGGCCCGATCCGCCGGTCCGTTGTGCATGACGTCCGAGATCAGTACGCCCTGCACCTTGCCCAGCTTGAATGATTCGGCCAGTTCTGGCGTCAGCTCCTGCACGGCCACGCCGATCCAGCCGCGCGTTACCGATCCATGCTGGATGATCTGTTCCATCACTTTTTTCGCGGTGCTGACCGGGATGGCGAAGCCGATGCCCAGCGAACCGCCGCTGGGCGAATAGATCGCGCTGTTGATGCCGATCAGGTTGCCGTTCACGTCCGCCAGTGCGCCGCCGGAGTTGCCGGGGTTGATCGCCGCGTCGGTCTGGATGAAGTTCTCAAAGGTATTCAGACCGAGGTGATTGCGCTTGAGCGCGCTGATAATACCCATGGTGACGGTCTCACCCACCCCGAACGGATTGCCGACGGCGAGCACGATGTCGCCCACGTGCGCCTGTTCGGAATGGCCGAAGGTGATGGTGGGCAAGTTGCCTGGCAGGTCAATCTTTATCACCGCGAGGTCGGTGTCCGGGTCGGAACCGATGACGTGTGCCTTGGCATGACGGCCGTCGGATAGCGCAACCTCGATCTTGTCGGCGGATTCAACCACATGATGGTTGGTCAGGATATAGCCGTCCTTGCTGACCAGTACACCGGAACCCAGGCTGGAGCTCTGTCGCGGCACATTGTCGTCGAACTGGTCGCCAAAGAAAAAACGGAAACGCGGATCGTCCATGAACGGGTGGACGGGTGTCTTGATTTCGGTGGTGGTAAACACGTTCACCACGGCTGGCATGACTTTCTTCGCAGCCTCGCTGAAGCCGGTGGCCGGCAGCCTGTCGCCCGGGGGAGATGCGCTTTCGTGCAGCGTGACCACCCCGGTGCGCACGGCGGCGGGGAGCAATTCCGGCCTGAGCGTGTGGATGACGAACAGGATGGCCAGTACGATGGTGGTTACCTGAGCGAACAGGAGCCAGTATTTGCGCATGATATGATGAATCCGTTTGCTGGAATCAATTAGGGATAGCTATGGTACTCAACGAGTTGCGAGATTATATCGCAAGCTTGCTGGAAGCAGGCCGTTTTCGTGATTATTGCCCCAACGGTGTGCAGGTGGAAGGCCGTGGGCAGGTATACAAAATCGCCAGCGGCGTCACCGCTTCGCAGCGGCTGCTGGAAGCGGCCACCGTCTGGGGTGCGGATGCGGTACTGGTACACCACGGCTATTTCTGGCGCGGCGAGGATGCGGCGATCGCAGGCATCAAGAAACGGCGCGTGGCGCACCTGCTGCAGCATGACGTCAGTCTGCTTGCCTACCATCTGCCGCTGGATGCACATCCAGAATTGGGTAATAACGCGCAGCTTGCCGAGCTATTGGGCTTTGTCGAACAAGGGCGTTTCGGTGAACAGGATATTGCCTGCCATGGAGAATTGGTGCAGCCGCAGAAGCTGGGGCAGCTCAGCCGGCATATCGCGGTTATGCTACAGCGTACGCCGCAGGTGATCGGTGACGATAATCGCGAGATACGCCGTATTGCCTGGTGTACTGGCGCAGCGCAAGGCTACTTCATGCAGGCGGTCGAACTGGGCGCGGACGCCTTCCTGACCGGGGAAATTTCAGAGCAGAACGTGCACGTTGCCGAAGAAACCGGCGTCGCATTCATTGCGGCCGGGCACCATGCCACCGAGCGCTATGGCGTGCAGGCGCTGGGCGAACACCTTGCTGCGCGCTTCGATCTGGAACACCGCTTCTTCGATATGGACGTGCCGGTGTAAAACGGCTAGTTTGCGGATTGTGAGGGCAGCTTGCTGCGTAACTGATCCAGCGAAACGGCGGTACTATTTCCCGGAGTGTTCAGCGCCAGGTTGGCCTGCTTTAATTCTTCGCCGTATGTATCCAGCAGGAGCTGCCAGAGCTGCATGGCATCTTTCAGCAGCTCGTCGCGGCGTGCGGTGAAACGCAACAGAAAATCGCGGCGGCGCGGGTACCATGGCATCCATTGCCAGGCCAGGAAACTGTCGCTATCGCTGAGTCCGGCATCACTCAGCAGTTTTTGCAGGTTTGTTATGGCAGGCAGGTTTTTCTGCGCGGCATCGGGGGTGGTGTTCCACATCACGCCACCGAACATGCGGTAGTCGCCGCCGAGAAATTGCTGTTCCATGAAAGGAATCAGGAACACGCGCTGCTCGTCCCGCGGTTTCAGGTGCAATCCCACCAGGCAGTCTTCGCTGTTGCGGTCTTCGGTGACTGCGCTGTCCCATGGCAGGTTCTTCTGAACCAGCCATGCGTCGAGTTGCTCGCGCAATGCTTCCCAGAATTCGTTGTTCAGGCGTTGGCGGATTTCGTCAATGTGTTCGGCGGCGATCAGTGCCAGGGGCAGATTTTCCGGTTGGGAAAAAAAATCGAGGGCGGCTTGTTCTTCGTTCATATTTAGTCAGCTGTGGAAATTTAAATCGTGTGTGATGCTTCGCGGGCTGTACTTAATGTGCAGCCGGACGAGAAGGGTACCGGATCGGCAAGGTTAGCCTGCGCTGTCCGATATTTCTTCTATCTCTTCCTTGTTGAGGCCGGCAAATGATAGCAGGCGATTCTTTGCATGCAACAGTTTTTTTGCTTGTGCCCCTAAGTGCATCAGGGATGTAAGGTCTTCCGCACTTAGCTTCTGGATGTCGACAAACCATTCGTTGGCCATGGAAATCAGGTCATACATCGCTTGCAGGCGCGTATGAAAATGTTCGTCCTGCGTTGTGCTCTTGGGATCGAGCAGGCATTCACGCAGAATGGACAGGGTGGGCTCCACTTCGCGGCGGCGCCTTTCGTCCGCCAGAGTGCGGAAAATTTCCCAGACGTCTTCCGGCGCCCTGAAATATTCACGCCGGTCACCAGCGCGGAATTCCGAGCGCAGCAGCCGCCAGCTTTGCAGTTCTTTCAGCCCCATGCTTACGTTGGAGCGGGAAAAGGACAGCAGGAAAGCGATATCGTCGGCGTTCAGCGGGACATAGGAAATGTAGAGCAGGGCATAAATCTGGCCGACGGTGCGGCTGATTCCCCAACGGCTGCCCATTTCTCCAAAGTGATGTATGAATCGCCAAGCTGTTTCTGAGAGGTGTTCCGGTTCCATTCCCGTACTTTCAGGGATTTTTGAAATTAATGCAACTCCTTTCCGGAAAAGGCTTTTTTATTTCGGGTATTAGCGCTCTCTTATGCTGCTGTTGACACTGCTATTTGATCTGTAGACTATGCCGAACCTTGTCATGGGTATCTTCGCGAACTGTGCGTGCAAGTCGGCGGATAGCGGGATTCCTGGGAGCAGTTTGTGCCGGCCGGAGAATATACGGGCGGAGAGTTTAAATAATTTTACAGGGTTTTCGGGGGGCTACTTACGATGCGGCATATTTTGCGTTTGTTCATATTGCTTGTCGGGATGTTTACGGCTGTGGGGTGTTATGCGGCCGACAAGGCGCCGGCGCTGACCACGCCGGACCAGCTGGGGCCGGAAATCCAGCAACCGATCGAGTTTCCCCATTTCCGCCACGCCGGCGATGCCAAGGACGGCGGCATGCAGATCAACTGCATGTATTGCCACACGTATGCGCGCCGCAGCATGGTGTCTGGCATACCACCGGTGCAGAAGTGTATTGGATGCCACCAAAGCATTCCGGAGGTTCGCGACCATCCGCGCATCAAGAAGCTGTTTGCGTATTGGGATGCCAAGAAGGCCATACCCTGGAAGAAGGTCAATGATATTCCCGACTTCGTGCGCTTCAACCACGAGCGCCATATCCAGCGTTTCTATTTCCAGCTGGACCGTCCCTATCAGGAGGTCTGCGGCTACTGCCACGGCGATGTGAAGAAGCTGGTTGTTGACCGTCGCGAGAAACCGCTGACCATGGGCTGGTGCAGAAGTTGTCACATGAAAGATCATCCAATCAGCAAGGCATCGGACAAGATCGGCCATGGTCCGAACGATTGCTTCACGTGCCACAAGTAAGCGGCGAGCCGTTTGCGATAGCTAGATATCAGGGGATTAAGCGATGACAGAGAACGATTTTAACCGGCGTGATTTTTTGAAGGTACTGGGTTGGGGCGGTACTGCCGTTGCCTTGAGCGGTTGCGGCAATACCTCGATTCAGAATGGCAAGGAGATAATCACCTCCTTTGTGACGCCGCCTGACTATGTAATACCCAGTGTTGCCAATTATTTCAACACGACCTGTGCGCAGTGCAGTGCCGGATGCGACATCATGGGCCGGGTGCGCGAAGGCCGGGTGCTCAAGGCGGAGGGCAATCCGCACTCACCGATCAACTACGGCAAGATGTGTGGCCTGGGACAGGCTGGTGTGCAGAACCACTACAACCCGGATCGCGTCACCAAGCCGATGCTGGCCGGCAAGGAAGTGACCTGGGATCAGGCATTGGCGGCAATCAACGACAAGCTGGGCGGAGTGAAGGGCGAGCAGGTCGCATTCCTCACCGGCGACATCAGCGGCCATCCGCGCGTCCTGCTGGACAATTACCTGGAGGCGCTGGGCAGCAAGAATCACTTCTCCTATGAAGCAGCTTCGCCTGCGGTGTTGCGTGCCGCCAACAAGAAGGCGTACGGCGTGGAAATGCCGCGCTACCGCATCGACAAGGCCAGAGTGGTGGTGTCATTCGGTGCGGACTTCCTGGGAGCGTGGATCACACCGGTGCATTTCGCGCAGATGTACGCGAGATTCCGCAAGGGTACCCGTCCGGAAGGCCGCGGCGTACTGGTGCAGTTCGAGCCGAAGATGACGCTGACCGGCGCCAACGCCGACCGTTGGGTGGGTATCCGCCCCGGTACCGAAGGTGTCATGGCACTGGGACTGATTAATGCGCTGGGCGCGTACGGACTGCACATCCCGTCCGACATTGCTGCGGCGGTCAAGGAATACACGCCGGAGCGCGTGAGCCTGGATACCGGTGTGCCATTTGAGCAAATCAACAAGGTGGCCAAGATACTCAAGGAGCGTTCGCCAAGTCTGATCCTGGCTGGCGATGCTGCAGAGGGATATGCACATGGTTTGCAGAACGCGCTTGCCATTGCCATGCTCAACCAGGTGCTGGGCAACATCGGCAAGACCGTGGAAGCCCCGGCCAGCGTACCGTTCCCGCAATTGGCACCAGCCGTGGGCAACCGTGCATCGCTGGTTGCGTTCAACAAGGGCCTGGCCGACGGCAAGTACAAGGTAGTGTTCACTTACGGTGCCAATCCGGTATACAGCGCGCCCGCTGCGCTGAAGTTCCAGGATAATTTCAGGAAGGCCGATTTCAAGGTTGCATTCGCCCACTATATGGACGAGACCGCGCAGGCTGCCGACCTGGTGCTGCCGCTGGCCTCGGCGATGGAAGACTGGGCCACCGTGGTGCCGGAATACACGGCCGTACCGGAAGGCGGTAATTCCGAGACTTATGTGCACATGAGCTTCCGCCAGCCGATGATGGAGAAGCTGTATCCGGATACGCGCGGCATCGGCGATATGCTGCTGGCCCTGCTCAAGCAGCGTCAGCCGGATACTTACAAGGGTTTCGACGACTTTTATTCCTACCTGCATGGCGCCATTCTGAAAAACAAGGTTGCGCTCGGCAGCAAGGCCTCGGATGACGACGATGTGTTCTGGAACGCCACGGTGAGCAAGGGCATCGTGCCGCTGAGTGGTCATGCCAACAAGGTGTCGGGCAAACTGACTGCGGCGGATCTGAAACTGCCGCCGACGACCGGTGCCGATATAGCCTATCCATTGCGCTTGATTCCCACTGTGTCGGCCAGCATACGCGATGGTCGCAACGCCAACGAGCCGTGGCTGCAGGAATCGCCCGATCCGTTGACCACCGTGGTGTGGGATTCCTGGGTGGAAATCAACCCGAAGACTGCGGCCAAACTGGGCATCAAGGAAGGCGATATCATCGAGATCACCTCCAGGAGCGGCTCGATCAAGACCCAGGCCTACCTGTTCCCGGGCATTCATCCGGATGCGATTGCGGTGCCGGTGGGCTACGGTCATCAAGGTATGGGGCGCTATGCCAATAGCATTGGCGCCAACGTGTACAGCATGCTCGATCCGGTGTTCGACGACAAAACCGGTGATCTGGCGTTCAACGAAACCAACGTCAAGATCGCCCAGTCCGGCGAGCGCGTCATTTTGGTGAAGGACGAAGGGGCGGCCGGTGGCAGCCAGGCTCACATGAGGATCGCGGTTCAGTGGCCGGTCGATCGAGTCGATTATTCGAAGGAGGTCTAAGACATGGGTGTTGCAAATTTATTGGAAAACTGGTCGAAGTTCCGCCATACCCACCCAGTGGATGATCATGGCCACGAGGACTGGATGGCATATCCGACCGATATCAAGTGGGCGATGGCCATAGACCTCGATGCCTGCATCGGATGCAATGCATGTTCGGTTGCCTGTTATGCCGAAAACAACCTGCCGGTAGTGGGCAAGGACAAGTATTCGCACGGCGCGGCCATGCACTGGATGCGTATCGAGCGCTACTGGGATGAAAATGAAGGTGAGGGGGATTTCAGCGCAGAACAAGGCGCACGCTTCCTGCCGATGCTGTGCCAGCAGTGTGATGCGGCGCCGTGCGAGACGGTGTGTCCGGTGGGTGCCACCAACCACACCGAGGACGGCCTCAACTCGCAGATCTACAACCGCTGCATCGGGTCGCGCTACTGTCTGGTGAACTGTCCGTACAAAGTGCGCTACTTCAACTGGTACGACTATCCGAGTACCAAGGATGTGTGGCCTTCGCCGATGGAGCAGCAGCTCAACCCGGATCTTTCCGTGCGCGGCAAGGGGGTGATGGAAAAGTGCACGTTCTGCAAGCAGCGTACCTACACTGCCCGCAACGATGCCAAGACCCAGGGTCGTGAAGTGCGTGATAGCGACGTAATGACCGCATGTCAGGAATCGTGCCCGACCGGTGCGATTACCTTCGGCAACCTGTTCAACGCGGAGTCGCAAGTGGCCATGAAGTGGAAGGCGCAGCAGGTTAAGCTCGACACGGACAAGCAGGCCAAGGATGAAAATCCGGATAACGGCTTGCGCGGCTACCACGTTCTGGAATGGTTGCGCCCCTATCCTTCGGTGATGTACATGGAGCGGGTTCGCGAGACCGAGATATAAGGCACAAGGGAAGGAAAACAGAGAAAATGACAAAAGATATCCGTGAAGATATAGCCTGGGCCAAGATCAACCAGGACGTGCTCAAGAGCCTGGAGACTCCGCGCCCGGCATACTGGGTCATCCTGGCAGTTGCGCTGAGCGTATTCGGGGTGGGGCTCGGTTGCGAGATTTATCAGTACCAAATGGGTATGGGGGTGTCCAACTTGGACAACCCGCATGCCTGGGCGTTGTACATTGGTTCGTTCATTTTCTGGATCGGCATGAGCCACTCTGGAACGTTGCTGTCGGCGATTCTGCACATCATGCACGCGGACTGGCGCAAGCCGATTTACCGGTTTGCCGAGGCGATGACCACGTTCTCGCTGATTACCGCCGCCCTGTTCGTTGCGGTGCACTTGGGCCGGGTATGGCAGATTTACTATGCACTGCCTTACCCGAACGAGCGCTGGGCCTGGCCTAACTGGCAATCCCCTCTGCTGTGGGATGCGATGGCGGTGTTTACCTACCTGAGTTCGTCGATGATCTTCCTGTATGTCGGGATGATCCCGGACTTGGCAATCTGCCGCGACAACATGCATTCCGGCTGGCGTAAAAAGCTCTACACGCTGATGGCGCTGGGCTGGGAAGGTACCGACCGCCAATGGCGTAACTTCCGCATGACCTACCTGACGGTGGCCTGCTTCCTGATTCCGCTGGCGGTGTCGGTGCACTCCATCGTGTCGACCGACTTTGCCGTGTCGCAGCAACCGGGTATGCACGTGACTTCATTCCCGCCGTACTTCGTGGCCGGTGCGCTGTATTCCGGCTGTGCGGCGATCATTTCGCTGTTCATCATCCTGCGCTACGTGTTCAGGTTCGAGGAATACATGACGCTGCCGATCCTGCGCAAGGTGGTACGCCTGACCTTTGCCATCGCCATGGTGTGGACCTATTTGAACTGCGTCGAATTCGCCGCAACCTGGTATGGCCACGACCCGGCGGAAAAGGCGGTTCTGGTGCAGAAAGCGATCGGTCCGTATGCTCCGTTCTTCTGGACCATGATCTTCTGCGGTTCCGTGGTGCCGTTCGCGATGATGGTGAAGAAATGGCAGACCAGCATCCCGATCATGTTCGCGGTATCGCTGTTGCTCAACCTGGGTATGTTCCTGGAGCGCTGGATGATCATCTCGCCGACGCTGTCGCATGACTACTGGCCATGGCAATGGGACCACAACCAGTGGCCCAGCATGATCCAGTGGGGCATCGTGTTCGGCAGTTTTGGTTTCTTCGTTACGTTGTTTATGGTGTTCTGCAAGGTGTTCCCTTCCGTCTCCATGTACGAAGTGAAGGAAATGGTCTATCACCGTAGCCTGCACTCCAAGAAGGCAGAGAGCGCAGCCCCGGAGGGTTTCGTTGCGGAAGAACTCGCTGTGAAGGGAGCTAACTAAAATGAGCAAACGTTATTTACTTGCGCTGTACAACAACTTCGAGGAGGCCGAACAGGTCGTCAGGGAGCTGCGCACCAGCAGCATCCAGGGATTCAATGCGGCTGACGATATGGTGATCAAATCGCCGATCGAGCATCCGGAAGTGGAGGAGTTTATTGGGCCGAAACCTGTGAAAGTGCAGTGGTTCACGCTGTTCGGGGCAACACTGATCGGCAGCCTCGGCTTCCTGTGGGTTGCATCCACGCAGGCCAACTTCTTTTCCCAGATGAAGGGTGGCAAGCCCATCGTGCCGATTCCTCCCGACATGGTGCTGACCTATGAGTTCTTCATTCTCGGCGGTGTATACATCACCGTGCTGGGCTTTCTGGTGTGTGCTGGTCTCCCGGCCAGACGGTCGCCGCTATACAGTGCCAAGGTGTCTGAAGATCAGATTGGCATTATGGTGAAAGCCGAGGAAGGCGCTACTACGGCGCTCAAGGGAATATTTGCCAAGCATAAGGCATTGGAAATTCAGGAAGAGGTTGGCCGATGAAAAAACTGACTTTAGCAATTGCTTTGCTGGTGGTGCCTGTATTGGCGCAGGCATGGCCGTGGTCCAAGGATATGTCCGAGCAGATCAGTATCAAGCCGCAGGAAAGCGTTGATCCGAAACATCCGGGCATGGATCCGTATCCCCCGCATTCGGTCCCGGTTCCCGGTACTACCGTGTTCGTCAAGGACAAGGATGCGGCGGCCAAGATGAAAAACCCGGTGCCGGCCAGCCAGAAGTCGCTGGAATTCGGCGGCAAGTTGTTTGGTATCTATTGCACGCCGTGCCACGGCTACAAGGGTAAGGGTGACGGACTGGTCGGCAAAAAACTGATCATACAGCCGTTCGACCTGACCGACGAGCGCTCCCGTGGACTTCCTGACGGCTATATTTTCGGGATGATGACGTTCGGCGGGGCGGTGATGCCATCTTATGCCAACGACCTGTCGCCGACCGAACGCTGGAATGTGGTGAATTATGTGCGCCACGTGCTGCAACAGGGCGCGCCGGTTTATACCGATGTCAACGGCCGCTGATTAAGGGGGAATGAGCATGTTATCTTATAGCAATTGGTCGGTTTTGACTGTCGCCTTCATGATGGTGACTTACCTGGCGCTGAGCGGTGTGGCCTTGTGTTCGGTGCTTTACCTGGTCGGGGCAAAATGGCGTTTTCAGGTGCGCCATCTGGCTACCTCGCTGTATGCGCTGTTTCCTTTGGCATTCGGGTTGCTGGTGATCCTGCTCTTGGGCGGGCACCATACCTTCCCGTGGGCCGGTGCCGTCATTTCACCCGAAGAAGAGGCGTTGCAGCCGGGCTGGTACACCCTGCCGTTGCTGGCTGGGCGTGAATTGATCGGCATGCTGGTGGTTATGTTCGTCTGGCGTACCTTCATCCAGCGCCAGGAAGTAAGCGAGCGCAGCGAGGAAGATCGCTTGAAATTTCATCGCATCGCCTGCTGGGTGCCGTTTTTCACCGTGCTCTATGCGACCATGGTTTCCTGGGATTTCGAGATGACTCTGGTGCCGGCCTGGCACAGTGCAATCTACAGCATGGAGAGCATTGTCAGTAACTTCGGCATGTTCCTGTCCTTCCTGGTGATCTGGATTTACCTGCTCAATACCCGTGGCAAGCTGGTGAAGCGGGTCGAGGAATTTGTCTACAATTATCTGGCGCAGATGATGCTGGCATTCACCTTGCTGTTCATGTACACCTACTTCTCGCAGTACCTGATCATCTGGTACGGCAACATCGGCGAGGAGCGCAACCGCATCGACGGCATGGAGAACGGAGACTACAGCTTTTTGTGGTTTGCGATGATTGCGCTGAAATTTGTGATTCCTTTTGCTACACTAGCGTTTCCGGTATCCCGCCACAATCCGAAGATTACCGTTACGATTGCCACCGGCATCATCATTGGCACGCTGTGCGAGCACTATGTCTGGATAGCAGGCATAAACGGCACGGGTACCTATCCGGTGCTGGCGTTCATCGTGGTTGCGGCCGTGGTTGGGGGAATCGGGTATATGCTGGTGCGGGACACCCTGCGCCGTAGACAACTAATCAGGGTATAACCTTTTGACAATATGATGACGCTTTATTCTGGGACGACAGACCCGTTCAGCCAGCGGTGCCGGATTGTGCTGTATGAAAAGGGCATGGATTTCCAGATCATTGATGTGGATGTGTATAACAGGCATGAGGATGTTGCGGCGATCAATCCGTACGGCAGGGTGCCGGTGCTGGTCGAACGGGACCTGATCCTGTATGAGGCGAACATCATCAACGAATATATTGATGAACGTTTTCCTCATCCGCAGCTGATGCCTGCCGACCCGGTGATGCGTGCCCGCGCCCGGCTGTTTCTGCACCGCTTCGAAAACGAGATGTTCTGCCACATCGATGCGGTGGAGCATGGGCCACAGAAGGCCGCGGACAAGGCACGGCAGATAATCAGCGACAACCTGACACAGATCGCGCCGGTGTTCACCAAGCAGAAATACATGCTGGGCGATGAGTTTTCCATGCTCGATGTGGCCATTGCGCCGCTACTGTGGCGTATGGAGCTGTATGGCATCCGGCTCGGCAAGGAAGCGGCGCCGCTGATGAAATATGCGGAGCGCTTGTTCTCTCGCCCGGCCTATATCGAAGCAATGACCCCGGCGGAAAAAGCGATGCGCAAGTGAGCGATTCCTCTGCTCGACACACTTCCACCAAGCCTTACCTGATCCGCGCAATTTATGACTGGTGTACGGACAATGCACTGACGCCTTACCTGGCGGTTCGGGTGGATGCCAGTACTCAAGTGCCGATGGCCTACGTCAAGGACGGTGAAATCGTGCTTAACCTGAGTGGGGGGGCGGTACGCAACCTGCAGTTGGACAATGACATGATTACCTGTAGCGGGCGTTTCGGTGGTGTGCCGCACGGGATTGTGGTGCCGGTCGGGGCGGTGATCGGCATTTTCGCCAGGGAAAATGGCCAAGGACTGGTGTTCGAGGTCGAGGAATCCGAACCGCCGCCGGATGGCGGAGACCAACCGGAAAGCGGGGGGGGCGGCAAGCCGCACCTGCGCGTGGTTAAATAAAAAGCCGCAGTTAAACTGCGGCTTGTTGTCTGCGGCAGGAACTATTTACCGGGCAACCAGCGCCGTCTGCATTTTGGCCATGGCTTTCTGCTCAATCTGGCGGATGCGCTCGGCAGAAACCCCGAATTCTGAGGCCAGTTCATGCAGGGTGGCACTTTCGTCTTCGTGTAGCCAGCGTGCCTCAATGATGCGGCGGCTGCGTTCGTCCAGGCTGTCCAGTGCGTGGTCCAATCCCGCTGTCTGCAGGTGTTCCGCTTCGGCCTGTTCCAGCATCTGCGAAGGTTCGTTTTCCTCATCCGCTGCCAGGTAGGCGATCGGCGCGTAGCTGTCTTCGTCGTCGACACCGGATTCCAGGGCGATTTCATGGCCGCTGAAACGGCCTTCCATTTCCATCACATCGCGTTCGCTGACGTTCAACTGCCGGGCAATCTCTTCTACTTCCTGTGGTTTGAGCGTTTCCAGACTCTTTTTCAGGCTGCGCAGGTTGAAAAACAGCTTGCGCTGTGCCTTGGTGGTGGCGATCTTCACCAGACGCCAGTTGCGCAGGATGTATTCGTGCATTTCGGCACGGATCCAATGCAGCGCGAACGACACCAAGCGCACGCCGCGCTCCGGATCGTAGCGTTTTACCGCCTTCATCAAGCCGATGTTGCCCTCCTGGATCAGATCGGCCTGTGGCAGGCCATAACCGGCATAGCCGCGGGCAATGCTCACCACCACGCGCAGGTGGGACATCACCAGTTGGCGCGCGGAATCCAGATCGTCCTCTTGGCGAAACCGGGTGGCCAGTTGCACTTCCTCCTGCTGCGACAGCAGGGGGATGCGGTTAACTTGCTGAATATAACCTTCCAGGCTGCCTGTCGGCGAAAGCATGGGTAAAGCCAGATTTGCGTTCATAACGGTTATCTCCTTGCTGCAAATATTAGCACTCTTATGGTCTGAGTGCCAGAGTCGGGAAAAGTTTAATCCGCAGCATGAAATTTGCGTTGGCGGCGCACTAATTCGGCTCGATCTGCCACAGGTGCTGCGCTACCGACAACCAAGCGCCCAGCCAGCCGAGATAGCCGGAAAACAACAGCAGGGCCAGGCTGTCGCCAGCGGACAGGTTATGCAGGGTGAAATTGCTGGCATAAAGCTGCGTCAGCCCGGCCAGGCTATTGTTTAGCAGGTACAGGCTGAGGGCAATGATCAGCCAGGCGGCGGCGCCCGCCAGCAGACCCTGCACCAGACCGAAATACAGGAATGGCCGGCGGATGAAGGCGTGGGTGGCGCCGATCAGTCTGGAAACCTCGATTTCATTGCGCTTGGTCAGGATCTGCAGGCGGATGGTGTTGAAGGTGATCGCTACCAATGCGACGCTTAACAGCACCGAGAGAATCAGTACCGCCAGTCGGACAAAGCCGAGCAATGCCTCCAGCTTGCGCGCCCAGGCGGAATCGAGCTGCACATGGTCGACTTTGGGCCATTTCTTCAGGTCGTCGCGCAACGATTCCAGTGTGTTCGGGTTGGCAGTTTTGGGATGCAGAATATAAGCATCCGGCAGCGGGTTCTGCTTAAGCCCGCCGATCACGTCGGCCAGGCCGGTACTGCGCTTTAGCTGTTCCAGCGCCTGATTGCGCGGCACAAATTCGATGCGCTCGACGGTGTCGAGCTGGCCCAAGCGCTTGCCGGTCTGCGCCACCTCGTTTTTATTTGCATCCCGAGCCATGAACACGCTGATCTGCGGTGTGCCGGCGGCCTGCACGGCCAGGCCCTGTACATTCTGCAGCAGCACATAAACGCCCACCGGAAGGCTGAGTGCAATGCCCATGATCGCGATGTTGAGCAGGCTGGCGAGCGGTGTGGACAACAGGCGGCGCAGTGTGAACAGCAGCACTAGCCAGTGCTGAATCAGCCAGTTGCTCATGACTGCAACTCCCCATGCTTCAATACCAGCTGGCGTCCGTCCGACTGGCGCAACACGTTTTCGTCGTGGGTGGCGATCAACAGCGTGACGCCGACCTGGTGGAACGATCTGAAAATTGACATGATTTCATTGGCATAGTCTATATCCAGGTTGCCGGTGGGCTCGTCCGCCAGCAGGATGGACGGGCGGTTGACGATGGCGCGCGCGATGCACAGGCGTTGCTGCTCGCCACCGGACAATGCGATCGGGTTTGCCTTCTCACGCGCCAGCAGTCCCACCTTGTCGAGTGCGGCGCGCGCGCGTTTGGCGCTTTCGCGGTGGTCGAAGCCGCAGATCTGCAGCGGCAGTATTACGTTGTCGAACACGTTGCGATCGAACAGCAGCTTGTGGTCCTGGAAAATCAGCCCGAGATTGCGGCGCAGGAAAGGTAGTGCTCCGCTTTTCAGCGAACCGACATTCTGGCCCTTGACCACGATGCTGCCGCCGTTGGGACGCTCGATAGCGGCAATCAGTTTGAGCAATGTGCTCTTGCCGGCGCCGGAATGCCCGGTGAGAAAGGCCATTTCGCCTGCGTCGATCTCCAGGCTGACGTTTTTCAGCGCTTCGTAGCCGCCGGGATAGCGCTTGCTGACCTGGGTGAATTTGATCATTCGTCCAGGCCCAGCAGCGCAGCGATGAATTCTTCGGCCACGAACGGGCGCAGGTCGTCGAGTCCTTCGCCGACCCCGATGAAGCGCACCGGGATCGGATGGGCTTTGGCGATCGCGGCGATGATGCCGCCCTTGGCCGTGCCGTCGAGTTTGGTCAGCACCAGCCCGGTCACGCCGAGCGCATCGTCGAAGGCCTTGGTCTGCGACAGCGCATTCTGTCCGGTGTTCGCGTCGAGTACCAGCAGCACTTCGTGCGGTGCATCGGGCAGGGCCTTGGCGATCACGCGTTTGACCTTCTTGATTTCCTCCATCAGGTGCGCCTGGGTGGTCAGGCGACCGGCGGTGTCGGCCAGCACTACATCGATGTTGCGAGCCAGGGCGGCCTGCACCGCGTCGAAGATCACCGCGGCAGAATCGCCACTCTCTTGTGCGATCACGGTCACGTTGTTGCGTTCGCCCCAGGTCATCAACTGTTCGCGCGCGGCAGCGCGGAATGTATCGCCTGCCGCCAGCAGCACTGATTTTCCCTGGTTCTGGAAATACTTGGCCAGTTTGCCGATGGAGGTGGTCTTGCCGGCGCCGTTTACGCCGCACATCATGATCACGAATGGCTGGTGACCGCCGATATCCAGCGGTTGTGCCAGCGGTTTGAGCAGCTTGAGCAGGCACTCGCCCAGTGCTTCCTTCAGCTCTGTGGCATCGGTGAGGCGTTGTTCCTTGACGAGGCGGCGCAGATCAGCCATCAGCAGACTGGTTGCATCCATGCCGACATCAGAGGTGATCAGCACGGTTTCCAGGTCTTCGTATAGCTCGTCGTCGATCCTGCCGCCGCGCACGAACAGGCCGGACAATTGGCTGCCGGTGCGCGACAGGCCGCCTTTCAGGCGACCCAGCCAGCCGCTTTTTTCGGCGGGTGCGGTGTCGGCGGCGGATTTTTTCAGGAAGCTGAGCATTGAGGTTAGTGCAATAAGTAGCAAATGCCGATTTTATGTCCACTTGCCCTGCCAGTGCCAGCGCAATCTTGAAAACGTGCTCCGATAGCAGACGATCAGCGGGTGATGGAACCGAACCGGACTTCCGCTTGTCTTCCGGGTTGTTCTGGATTACCGCGATGACGCATAATGCGTCTGGTGACGGCGGCCTTGGCCGCCGTCGTTGTTCCGTTAACTACCCAAGTTGGAAAATATGCGCACAGGATTGTGGAGATGGCTGGTAATCCCGGCCTTGTTGTTTGCCACCGCCGTTCACGCCGAGACGTTCGAAAAGACGCTGGGCAATGGTCTCAAGGTGGTGGTCAAGGAAGATCACCGCGCGCCGGTAGTGGTGCAGCAGGTGTGGTACCGCGTTGGCAGTATGGACGAATGGACCGGCAAGACCGGCCTTGCCCACGCGCTGGAGCACATGATGTTCAAAGGCACGCGCAGCGTGCCGGCCGGTGAGTTCTCACGCCGCATCGCCGCTGCCGGCGGACGCGAGAATGCTTTCACCAGCTACGACTACACCGCCTATTTCCAGATGCTGGACAAATCCAGATTGCCGCTGGCGATGAAGCTGGAATCCGATCGCATGCACAATCTGCTGGTGCCGAAGAAGGAATTCGACAAGGAAATCCAGGTAGTGATGGAAGAGCGGCGCTGGCGCACCGATGACTCCCCGCATTCGCTGCTGTCTGAGCAAATGATGGCGGCGATGTTCGAACAGCATCCCTATCATCATCCAGTGATCGGCTGGATGAGTGACCTGAAAAAACTTACTGCGAACGACGTGCGCGCCTGGTATCGCCGCTGGTATCGGCCCAACAATGCAGTGTTGGTGGTGGCCGGTGATGTCGACCCGAAAGAGGTATTCTCTCTGGCGCAACGCTATTACGGTCATATCCCGCGACGTCCGATTCTCGAGACTCCGGACTATACCGAGCCGCCGCAACGCGGCATCAAGCGCATCGTGGTCAAGGCGCCGGCGGAACTGCCTTATATGATCATGGGCTACCGCGCGCCCTCATTGCATCAGCCGTCGCAGCAGTGGAAGCCGTATGCGCTGCAAGTGCTGGCGGGCGTGCTTGACGGCAACGGTGCGGCGCGCCTGAACAAGTCATTGGTGCGCAAGCAGCAGCTGGCCAGCAATGTGGGTGCCGGCTATGACCCATTGTCGCGCGGCCCCGATATGTTCACGCTGGAAGGCACGCCCAGCGAAGGCAAGACTGCGGCCGACCTCGAAGCCGGCTTGCGCGCGCAGATCGAGAAGGTGATCAAGGACGGCGTGAGCGAAGACGAATTGAAGCGCGTCAAGGCGCAGATCACCGCAGACCAGGTTTACAAGCGCGACTCGGTGTTTTACCAGGCGATGGAAATCGGCCAGCTGGAAAGCCTGGGCTTGTCCTGGAAGGACATCCCGCTGATGCTGCAGAAACTGCAGGCGGTGACCGCGCAGCAGGTGCAAGACGTAGCCAGGGAATTCTTCACGGACGACAACCTGACCGTGGCGGTGCTTGACCCGCAGCCGCTGAAAGGCAAACAGAGACTGATGCCGGAAGGAGGCGCCAATGTTCGCTAATCAAACATTCACCTGGCTTGCGACGGTTTTCGGGCGTGTCATGGCGGCCGGATTGGCATTTGCGCTAACTCTGGTTGCGACTAACGCCTATGCCACGCCGCACATTCAGCACTGGCAGGCGAAAAGCGGGGCGCAGGTGTATTTCGTGGAAGACCACGGCCTGCCGATGCTGGACGTAGCGGTGGGGTTCCATGCCGGCAGCGGCTTCGATACCGCGCAGAAATCCGGAGTGGCGGCGATGACCCGGAACATGCTGAACCTCGGGTCGAAAGGGCTGAGCGAGGACGACATCTCGCGCAAAATGGCCGATATCGGCGCCCAACTGGGCGGCGGTTTCGATCAGGATCGCGCGGGCATCAGCTTGCGCACGTTGAGTAATCCCGCCCAGCGCGATCAGGCGCTGGACATCATGGCCAGCGTGCTGCAGCGCCCGACCTTTCCGGAAAAAGTGCTGGCGCGCGAGAAGATGCGGCTGGTCGCCAAGCTGAAAGATCAGCAGACCCGGCCTGAAGCGATTGCCGAAAAAGCCTTTGCCAAGGCGGTGTATGGCAATCATCCCTACGGCCTTCCGTCACAGGGCAGTGTAGCGACAGTGAAAAAAATCACGCGCAACGATCTGGTCAATTTCTACCGCAAGCACTACGGCGCCAAATCGGCAGTGGTGGCGCTGGTGGGCGACGTGACGCGTTCCGAGGCCGAGGCCATTGCCGAGAAGCTGACCGCGCAATTGCCGGAGGGCGGTGCCTCGGAGCAGATCCCGCCGGTCACCATGCAAATCAAGGCCAGTGAACAGCGCATTCCGAACCCGGCTTCGCAGAGCCACATCCTGATCGGCGCGCCGGGTGTCAGCCGTACCGACCCCGACTACTTCACGCTGTATGTCGGCAACTACATCCTGGGCGGCGGCGGCTTCGTGTCGCGCCTGATGAACGAGGTGCGCGAGAAGCGCGGCCTGGCCTACAGCGTGTACAGCTATTTCTTCCCGCTGCAGCAGCCGGGACCGTTCCGGATCGGTCTGCAGACCCGCAAGCAGAGTGCCGACCAGGCCCTGGCCATCGTGCGCGACACCCTGCGCAAGTTCATCGAACAGGGACCGACCGGGCAGGAATTGAAAGCCGCAAAGGACCATATCATCGGCGGTTTCCCGCTGCGCATCGACAGCAACCGCAAAATTCTGGGCTATCTCGGCATGATCGGCTTCTATGGCCTGCCGCTGACCTATCTTGACGATTTCCCGGCCAAGGTGGAAAAGGTCACCGTTGCGGACATCCGCGACGCGTTCAAACGCCGGGTCGATCCGGATGCGCTGGCCACGGTGATTGTCGGTGCCCCGGACGAGAAAAAAACGGAGCAACCGAAATAAACAAGGTACGCATCATCGGTGGCGAGTTTCGCCGACGCCTGATCGAGTTTCCGGATGCGGACGGATTGCGCCCGACGCCGGACCGGGTACGCGAGACCCTGTTCAACTGGCTGGGCCAGACGCTGTACGGCAAGCGCTGTCTGGACCTGTTTGCGGGTAGCGGTGCATTGGGTTTCGAGGCCGCATCGCGCGGCGCTGCTCAGGTGATGATGGTGGAAAAAGACCCCGTCGCCTTTCGCGCCTTGCAGGCGAATGCCCGCAAGCTCGGTAGTGCCAATGTGGCGCAATACCGTGCAGATGGGCTAGAATTCATCATGCAGGCACATGGCCAGTTCGACGTCATCTTCCTTGATCCGCCTTTTCTCAGCGATTATCTGCCCAGGCTGTTGCCGTTGTTGTCCGGTAAACTGATGCCGGAAGGTGTGGTTTATGTTGAGAGCGGAGCAGCGTTCGAGCCGGACGCAAGCTGGCGGGTGGTAAAGCGAGCGCGAGCGGGTAAGGTACACTACCAGTTACTGAAACCTGAACAGGAAACGTCCTGATGAACAGAGTTGTTTACCCGGGAACTTTCGACCCGATCACGCGCGGCCACGAGGATGTGGTGCGCCGCGCCGCCGGATTGTTTGACGAGATCGTGGTGGCGGTAGCGGAAAGCCGCGGCGACACGCTGTTTACGCTGGACGAGCGGGTGGCCATGGCGCGCGAGGTGTTCGCGGATTTTGCCAACGTGCGCGTCGAAGGCTTCAACGGCCTGCTGATGAATTACGTGCGGTCGCAGGAGGCACAGGTGGTGTTGCGCGGATTGCGTGCGGTGTCGGATTTCGAATACGAATTCCAGATGGCCGAAATGAACCGCAATCTGGCGCCGGAAGTCGAAACCGTGTTTCTGACGCCGGCCGAGCAGTACACCTTTATTTCCGCCAGTATGGTGCGCGAGGTGGCGCGCTTTGGCGGCGATGTGAGCAGGTTCGTTTCTCCGCTGGTGGCGGAAAAGCTGGCAGAGAAAAGATCAAATTGATTTACTAGGAGATAGAGCATGGCCCTGATGATTACCGACGAATGCATCAACTGCGATGTGTGCGAACCGGAATGCCCGAACGAGGCCATTTCGCAAGGCGACAGCATTTACGTCATCGACCCCAACAAGTGCACCGAATGCGTCGGGCATTACGATACGCCGCAGTGCGTGGAAGTCTGCCCGGTGGACTGCATTCCGCACAACCCGGACTACATAGAAAGCAAGGAACAGTTGCAGGCCAAGTACGAAAAACTGATGGCGGAAAAAGGCAAGTAATCCGGGTTATCGAAATATAAGAGAGCCCGCCTTCGCGGCGGGCTTTTTCATGCCCGGCATCCCGCTTACTTGTTGTCTTCGTCCACCGCGATTTTCAGCATTTCCAGGATGTCCGGAATTGCCGCATTGACCCGGTTCCAGTTCGGGATCAGCGGCGCGGCGTTCATGCTGTTTTCGGTGAAGGTTTTGGCTGCGATCGAAATCGCCTGGGTGAATGCCTCCACCGATTTCGTCTCCTCATGCAGATCGAAACTCAGTCCGTTGATCATCGCGTCGGCCTCGTATTTCATGATGGTGTCTTCGGCCTGGCGCAGGTAGCAGACGAACAGCGAATTGAAAAAGCCATCGGAAAACACCACGCCTTCCGAGGCCAGCGTGCGGAAGATCGACTTGCAGATGTCGACCGCCATTTTCATCAGGCCCTTGTCGATGTCTGCGACCGCCAGCGTCTGGTGCTTGTGTTCGTAGGTAGTGGCGATGTCCACCTGGCATACCCGGCGCGGCGTGTAGTTGCGGTACACCTCGGCCAGCGAGCCGACTTCCAGTCCCCAGTCCCACGGGATGCGGTTCACCCGTGCCAGCTCGGTGCTCATGCAGAACTCGCCGGCCAGCGGATAGCGGAAACTGTCGAGAAAATCGAGGAAGCCGTGCTGGCCTACCAGTTGCTGCAGCGAACGTATCAGTGGTGTTACCAGCAGTCGTGTCACCCGGCCGTGCATCTTGTTCGTTACCCGGCTGTAGTAGCCCTTGCAGAACACGTAGTTCAGCGTCGGGTTGGCCACCGGATAAACCAGCCGCGCCAGCAGCTCACGGCTGTAGGTGACGATGTCGCAGTCATGCAACGCGATCACGTCGGAGCGGCCGCACGCCAGCACGTAGCCGTATGCCAGCCAGGCCGAGCGTCCCTTGCCGCGTTCGCCCGGATCCAGCCCGTTGCGCTTCAGCGTCTCGTAGATTTCGGTGATGCGCTTGCCATTGTTGTGCACGATCCTGATTTCGGTGGCGATCGGCGACAGGAATTCCCGGGCCAGTTGGCGCTGTTTTTCGGTGGCGTTGTCCAGCGTCAGCACGATCTCGTTCAGGTACTTCACCTTGGACAATTCCTGCACGATGCCGGGCATTGCCGGGCCTTCGAATTCGGAATACAGCGCGGGCAGCACCAGTGCGACAGGCCGGGTTTTCGAAAACGCGAGCAGTTCGCCTTCCAGATGTTCGAGCGAGGGCTGGCCGAGCTGGTGCAGGGTGGTAACGATGCCGGTCTGGTAGAAATCGCTCATCATGTCCTCCCGTTACAGGTGCTGGATATCTTCTTTTTCCGGTTCCTGGTCTTCCCTGGTGGCCTGGCGTTCGATCACACGCCGTGCCGCATCGATGCCACCCACGCCGAACGAGATCGACAGTGCCAGCACGATGCCGCCACAGATGATGGTGAACGCGGCCAGCACAATGCCGGGCGCGATCTGCAATTGCTCCATCACCATTGCCAGAATCAGCGTGGTAAGCAGGATGCGGATCGCTTCCGCCAGCAGCTTGGCGTAGTGATAGCCGCTGTTTACCGCGCTGATCAGCACCGCGCGGCTGACGAAGCCGGCGAAGATGTAGCCGATGCCGAGAATCAGGATGGCCGAGAATGCGCGCGGCAGGTAGACGAAGAACTGCGACACCAGTTGATCGATGGCGTTGATATTGAGCGCGCTCAGCCCGGTCATCAGCGCGACGATAACAGTGACCCAGAACACGAAGGCACCGGCCAGCAGCGATGGTTTGCCCCACATGTCGCCTTTGCGCATCAGCGTGGTGAAACCCTTGCGGTCGGACCAACTGTCGAATTGCAGCGTGTCGAGCAGTTTTATTACCAGCTTGCGTAACAGCCAGGCAAATAGTATGCCGGCGAGCAGGATGACCAGCATCGCGAGAAAATTGGGTGCGAACTCCTCAAGCTTGTGGAACAGCTGCTGCAAGGGTTCGAGTATCAGGTTGAGAAAGTCGGACATGACATGCCTCCAATCGTTATTTCCAGTTGGTTACCAGATAACTCTTACTGCTTTCGAATTCCTGACAGAGTTTCTCGATCTCCGCTTCGGCTTCGTGCGCGTCCATGTGTTCGGCTTCCAGGATGAACGATGCGGTTTTCCCCAGATAAAGCGGGGTGAGTGATTTGATCAGGTGTTCGGGAGACAACTTCCTCTGGTGGAAGGCGATGGCGTAATCATAGACCACTCGCGTCCACAGCGCGATGGGGAAGTGAAATTCGCTGTCGTTAAGCGCACCCAGCCGTTCCACCTCGCGCAGGTCGCCCGCGCCGAGGATGGAAAGCCAGATCTCGTGCAGGTTGACTATGCCCTCGCGGAAGAAGTCGATCATGCGCGCGGTGTTTACCTTGACCGGTTCCAGCCCCACGCTGTATTCGAAACCGAAAGTCGGCACCGCCTGCGAGTTCTCTATCGCCATCCACTGTTCGGCATAGCCGTCCATCAGCCCGAAGGTCGCGCTCACCACCTGGTACAGCATGTCGCTGAGGTCCGACCCCGGATCCTTGGCATCGTGTATTTTCGCGCCGAGAAACGACTGCGCCACGCGAAAACCATTGGCCAGCGCGGTGGTGGTCATCCAGATGTCGATGCCGAAGCGCGCTACGTCGGTATCCCACACATCCTTGGTCAGGTAGAACTGCGCCAGCTTGCCGGAAAAGCCGAAATCGCCGCCGATCGGCTGGCGCACGCGCTTGCCGTACAGTGCACGGGTAAGCGGATAGACGATGCTGTTGGTGATGGTGCCGTCGTATTTGTGGCGGTGGTACAGCGGTGCGATGTAATCGAAGTCATTTTCCAGCACTGGCGTGATCAGCAGTTCCAGCCACTCCGGGGTAATGCTGCGCAGGTCGGAATCAACCACCGCACAGGCCTTGGCGTTCAGCCCCTCGGCGATGGCAAACACCGCGCGGAACGCGCTGCCCTTGCCGGGAATGCCGGAATAGGGGAACGCCATCTTGTACATCGGTTCGGTGCGGTGCTTCAACAGGATGGAGCCGAAATCTTCGATGGTTGTGTTTTGCACCACGTCCACCGTACCGTCGCTGGAGCCGCCGTCGGAATTGACCAGCACCGCCTTGTAGTTCGGGAAATATTTTGCCAGCCCGGCCTGCACCGCGCGCACCACGTGGCCGATGGTCTTCGCGCTGTTGTAGCTGGGGATGCCGACCACGATGTCGGCCTGGCCGATCTGTTCGATCTGCTCGTGCACATCATGGCGCAGCGCAGCGGTTTTCATGCTGGTTCCTCCTGTGCAGGAGTCTGCAGCAGCAGCAACTGGATGTCCATCACGTTGGTGCCGGTGGGGCCGGTGATGAAATGGCTGGTACTGCCGGCCAGCGCGTCGAGCTGGCTGAAGAACGAATACGAATCGTTGTTGTTGAGATGGGTCGCCGGGTTGATGTCGAGGCGGCGCGCCTGCGCGGCCGTGTTGCCGTCGACGATGGCACCGGCGGCATCGGTCGGGCCGTCGCTGCCATCGGTGCCGGCGGAAAGCAGTGACACGCCGGCATGGCCAGCCATCTCCAGCGCGAACGCCAGTGCCAGTTCCTGGTTGCGTCCGCCTTTGCCTGTGCCCTGTACAGTGACTGTGGTTTCACCGCCATAGATCAGGCAATGCCGCTCGCCCGATCGCAGCATCGCCAGTGCGGTGCGCGCGCGCAGCGCCAGCATGTGTGCCGCTTCGCGTGCCTCGCCCTGCAGCTCGCTGTCGATGATCTCGGTGATGTAGCCGAGTTCGCGCGCCTTGTCCGCTGCTGCCGACAAGGCCTGGTTGAGGCCGCCGACGATCACGTTGCGCGTAGTCGCCAGGCAGGGATCGCCGCGCTTCACCGTTTCCGCGATTGCGCCCCCCCTGCCGCGCTGCAGATGCTGCATCACCGGCGGTGGCATCTGTTTTTGCAGCCCATATTTAGTGATCACCGCCAGCGCATCGGCAAAGCTGCTGTCGTCCGCAGTGGTCGGGCCGGAGGCGATCACGTCGAGGCGGTCGCCGATCACGTCGGACAGGATCAGCGTCAGCAACTGCGCCGGATGGATAGCTCGCGCCAGTTGTCCACCCTTGATGGCAGAGAGGTGCTTGCGCACCGCATTAAGTTCGTTGATCGAAGCGCCTGCCTTGAGCAGCAGCGAAGTTGCCTGCTGCTTGTCCTGCAGCGTCAGGCCCGCGGCGGGCGCGACCAGCAAGGCAGATGCGCCGCCGGACAGTAAACAGACCACCAGCGTTTGTGCGTCCGCATCCTGCACCAGTTGCAGCAATTGCTGCGTTGCTGCCAGCCCCGCCGCATCGGGCACCGGGTGTGCGGCTTCCAGTTGCTGCACGATGCCCGGCTGCAGCGCATGCTCGTACTTGGTGACGATCAGGCCTGAAGAAATTTTATCGTCAAGTAATTGTTCCATTGCCAGTGCCATGTGTGCGGCCGACTTGCCCGCGCCAATCACCAGGATGCGCTGGTATGCGTCGAGCGGATAGCTGGCGCCTGCAGCATGCAGTGCGTTCTGTTCGAGGTGTACTGCATTGAGCACGGCCGCGCAGGGATCGACCGCGGCCAGCGCGGCATTGAATATTTTCGTCAGGTCTTTCTGGCGCATAGTCGCCGGCGACACTCTGCCGGCAGGGTTGCCGGTCAGTAGTTGCAGCACCGTCTCGTTCCAGCCAGCCGGTCCCGGTAGCTGCGTTTTCATCAGGCAGGGGATTTCGATGCGCCGATCGTAGCTGCCGTCCTTGTGGCGCACCAGAACCGGCTGATCCACCGCCGTCAGCATTGGCAGATCGTTAAGGCTGTCACCCAGCCCGATGCTGGTGATCATGCCAAACTGGCCCTGGTACAGATCTTTCAGCATATCGACCGCCCGGCCCTTGTGGTGGCGGCCCATGATGTGGAAAATGCGGCCCTGCGTCCAGCGCAGCCCGGCAGCCTCGATCTCCTGCAGGAAACGCTCGTCCACTTCCTCGTCGAATACGAACGGCTCGTCGAATTCGCGCTGCATCGCAAGCTGTGCAGCTTGCGGCGTCAGCCCGGTCAGCGCCGCCACCTCGTCTGCCGTCATATCGCCGAAGCCACGTACGGCGATGCCCAGGCGTTCACGTAGCGCGATGAACTGCTGCCGTACTTCCTGGTACGGTGTGCCAAGCACGATTACCTGGTAACCGTCGACTTCCTCGCTTGTAACGGCTGCGGTGAAATAATCGTGCGGGATGAAAATGCCGCCGCCGTTTTCGGAAATGAAGGGATGCTTGTTGTCGAGCTGTTTGCGGTAGACCTCGATCTCCGCGCGCGTCTTACTGGAACAGAGGATCAGCGGGATGTTGTGCGCCTGGGTATGGCGGATGGCCGGCAGCGCTTCGTCGAAGGCGTAGGTCTCCGCATCGAGCAACGTTCCGTCGAGATCGGTGATGATAAGGGTTTTCT
>Ga0315556_1000052_pt1 | contig 54334 bp, 57 predicted proteins | sample SalMarSW160310MG_FD_202112 | JGI IMG/M metagenome (GOLD analysis project Ga0315556, IMG submission 202112) | Salt marsh sediment microbial communities from the Plum Island Ecosystem LTER, Massachusetts, United States - Salt Marsh Sediment SW1603-10 ...
AAAACAATTAAATTGTTTGATAAACAAAGGGTTGGAGACCTCCAACCCAGTAAATCAGGGCTTTGTTAGCACTCACCCATTGCGAGTGCTAATAATAGGCGCGAATCCCGGCCGTTTCAAGGGGCCAGGGGGGTTATTTCGAAGATTCTTCTGCCGCCGCGCCCCTGCTCTTCGCGTCGGCCAAGGTCGCGGGCGCGCCGCTTGACGGCCGTCAAGCCGTCGTCGCGCCCGTCCGCTAGGCTGCAGTTGGGAATTGAGCAACCGGTCAGTCAAGGAGCAATCATGAACAACGAATCCGTCAGCCGTGAAAAGCTCGTCACCGACGTCAAGGTCGTGCTGTCGGACGCCGAAGATCTGCTGCGTGCAACCGCTGCGGATGCGAGCGAGCGCGTGAAGAGCCTGCGCCCGAAGCTCGAAGAGAGCGTGCGCAGCGCCAAAGCCAGAGTCGCCGAAACGGAACGCGCCGTGCTCGACAGGACCAAGGCGGCGGCGGTCGCTACGGACCGCTTCGCGCACGACAATCCCTGGAAAACTGCCGGCGTCGCAGGCGCGGTCGGGCTGCTGCTGGGCCTGGTGATCGGGCGCCGCGGCTAGGCTGCAGGCCTACAGGCCTACAGGCCAAGGTCGCGCCACATCGCGTCGACCTTGGCGCTCACCGCCGGGTCCATCGCGATCGGGCGCCCCCAGGTTCTGCTGGTCTCGGCGGGCCACTTGTTGGTCGCGTCGATGCCCATCTTGGAGCCGAGCCCGGCCGCCGGACTGGCGAAGTCGAGATAGTCGATCGGCGTGTTCTCGGCGATCAGGGTGTCGCGCGCCGGGTCGACGCGCGTGGTGATCGCCCAGACGACCTCCTTCCAGTCGCGCACGTCGACGTCGTCGTCGCACACGACGATGAACTTGGTGTACATGAACTGGCGCAGGAAGCTCCAGATGCCGAACATCACCCGCTTGGCGTGGCCGGGGTACTGCTTCTTCATGCTCACCACCGCGAGCCGGTAGGAGCAGCCCTCGGGCGGCAGGTAGAAGTCGACGATTTCCGGAAACTGCTTCGCCAGCAGCGGCACGAACACCTCGTTCAGCGCCACGCCGAGCATCGCCGGCTCGTCCGGCGGCTTGCCGGTGTAGGTCGAGTGGTAGATCGGCGCGCGGCGCATGGTCATGCGATCGACCGTCAGCACGGGAAAGCGCTCGGCCTCGTTGTAGTAGCCGGTGTGGTCGCCGAAGGGGCCCTCGAGCGCCGTGTCGCCGGGATGGATCGCGCCCTCGAGCACGATCTCGGCGCGCGCCGGCACCTGCAGCTCGCTGCCGATGCACTTGACCAGCTCGGTGCGCGCCCCGCGCAGCAGCCCGGCGAACTGGTATTCGCCGAGCGAATCGGGCACCGGCGTCACGGCAGCCAGCATCGTCGCCGGATCGGCCCCGAGCGCGACCGCGACAGGAAACGGCTCGCCCGGATGCGCGAGCGCGTGGTCGCGGAAGTCGAGCGCACCGCCGCGATGTGCCAACCAGCGCATGATCACGCGGTTGGGCGCGATCACCTGCTGGCGGTAGATGCCGAGGTTCGCGCGCGGCTTGTGCGGCCCGCGCGTGACGGTCAGCCCCCAGGTAATCAGCGGGCCGGCGTCGTCCGGCCAGCAGGTCTGCACCGGCAGCTGGCCAAGGTCGACCTGCGCGCCTTCGCGCACCACGTCCTGGCAGGGTGCGGAGCCGACCTGCCTGGGCGCCATGTCGAGCACCTTCGAGACCAGGCCGCGCAGCTCCGGCAGCTTGTCCCACACGTCGCGCAGTCCCTTGGGCGGGTCGGGCTCGCGCAGCGCAGCGAGCAGCTTGCCGATCTCGCGCAGCGCGGGCGCGGGCGAGACGTCCGCCTCGATGCCCATCGCGAGCGCCACCCGGCGCACGGTGCCGAACAGGTTGCCTAGCACCGGCATCGAGTGCCCCGCGGGATGCTCGAACAGAATCGCGGGCCCGCCGGCGCGCAGCACGCGGTCGCAGATCTCCGTCATCTCGAGTCGCGGGGACACGCTCGCGCTCACGCGCTTGAGCTCGCCGAGCGCCTCGAGCTGAGCGAGGAATTCGCGCAGGTCGGCGTAGCGCACTAGCGCCTCGCCCGCAGGATGCACTCGCTTGCCGCTTCGGCGAAGTCGTACAGCATGGCGTTGCGCCCGCGCACCGCATAGGCACGCTCGACCGCTCCGAGGGACACGGTGAGGGTCGTGGCCCCCAGCCAACCGAGCGCGAACAGCGCCGCAGCCCAGAGCAACAGCCCCGCCGCCGCCACGGGAAGCAGCCGCGCGCAGGTCTGCAGGAAACCAAACGCCGCAATCACCACCTTGGCGACGCCTTGTCCGGCGGTGCTGGGGCTGCCCTGCAGCTGCCCCGCGACCTCATTTGCGGCGGCGCCGGCGAGCGTCGCGAGCGGACCCGACAACAGCAGCACCACCAGCGCGATTGCGACCAGCGCAGCGCCCCAGCCGATTTGACGCTCGTTGCGCGCGAACCCGACGCGGATCGCCGCGACCGCGTGCAGCGGAATCGTTTCCAGGAAGGCGCCGCCGCGGTGCAACAGCGAGCCCGGAAACAGCGTCAGGTGCGTTCCGCGCAGCGGACCGTTCGTGAAATCAAAGCTGGTGATCGAGGTGTCGGCGTCGCTCATCGCCAGGGCAGCACAATAGGAAAGGAAAACGCGATGCCCGCGAAGATCGCCGCGCCGACCCAGTTGTTGTGCCGGAACGCCTTGAAGCAGCCCGCGCGCGAGCGGTCGCGGATGAGGAAATAATGATAGCTCATCATTACCCAGGCCGCCGCCAGGCCGGCGTAGTAGGGCCAGCCGAAATGGCGCACGCTGCCGATGCCGAGCAGCAGCGCGAGCATCGCCGCGTAACACCCCATCACCGCGGCGACGTCGTAGCGCCCGAGCGTCAGCGCTGCGGTGCGGATGCCGAGCTTCGCGTCGTCGTCGCGGTCCACCATTGCATATTCGGTGTCGTAGGCCACGGCCCAGAACACGTTCGCCGCGAGCAGCGCCCAGCACTCCGCCGGCAGTCGGTTCTGCACCGCCGCGTAGGCCATCGGGATACCGAAGCCGAAAGCAATCCCGAGGTAGGCCTGCGGCAGCGCGAAGAAGCGCTTGGTGAACGGATAGCTGGCGGCCACCGCGGCCCCGAGCAGTGAAAGCAGGATCGCAAAGCGATTCAAGAACAGCACCAGGCTGAACGCGAGCAGCGCGAGGACTGCGCCCACCGCGAGCGCCTCGGCAGGCGAAATCTCTCTTGCCGCGAGCGGCCGGCTTCGGGTGCGCTCGACGTGCGGATCGAAGTTGCGGTCGGCGAAGTCGTTGATCGCGCAGCCCGCCGAGCGCATCAGCAGCGTGCCCACTACGAATATGATCAGGATCTGCGGCGCCGGCCACCCGCTCGATGCCAGCCAGACCGCCCACAGGGTCGGCCACAGCAGCAGCAGCGTGCCGATCGGCTTGTCGAGCCGGATCAGGCGCTCGTAGGCATCCAGCCGCCTGACAATGACCTCGAGGTTCATGAAGCCGGGATCATAGCTCACACTCTCGCGTAGTCCTGCCGGCTGGAGAGCCAGCGCGCGACGTGCGCCCGGGCGCGCTCGGGATCGCTCGCCAGGAGCTCGTCGGCCGCTTCGCGCGCGGCGCTCACCAGCGCGTGGTCGCGCTCCAGGTCAGCGAAGCGCAGCAGCGCAACGCCGCTCTGGCGCTCGCCGAGCACCTCGCCCGGGCCGCGCAGCAGCAAGTCCCGGCGCGCGATCTCGAAGCCATCGGAAGTCTCGAACACAATCTTGAGGCGCTCGCGCGCGCCCTCCGAGAGCGGCGCGGCGTAGAGCAGGATGCACACGCTCTCGCGCGCGCCGCGCCCGACGCGGCCTCGCAGCTGGTGTAGCTGCGCGAGACCGAAGCGCTCGGCGTGCTCGATCACCATGAGCGATGCGTTCGGGACGTCCACGCCCACCTCGATCACCGTGGTGGCCACCAGCAGCTGCACTCGTCCGGCCGCGAACGCATCCATCGCCGCGGCCTTGTCCGCGGCCGCGAGGCGCCCGTGCACCAGCCCGACGCGCAGCTGCGGCAGCTCCCGAGTAAGCGTCTCGTAGGTATCGAGCGCCGTCTTCAGCTCACCCTCTTTCGATTCCTCGATCACGGGACAGACCCAGTACGCCTGCTGACCCTCGGCGCAGGCCGCGCGGATGCGCGACAACACTTCGCCGCGGCGGGCGTCGGCCACCAGTCGCGTCGCGACCGGGCGCCTGCCCGGCGGCAACTGGTCGATCACCGAGACATCGAGGTCGGCGTAGTAGCTCATCGACAACGTGCGCGGAATCGGCGTCGCGCTCATCATCAGCTGGTGCGGCACCAGCGGCGCGGCGCCGGCGCGCGCTTCCCCTTTGCGGCGCAGGCTGAGCCGCTGCTGCACGCCGAAGCGGTGCTGCTCGTCGACCACCGCGAGGGCAAGCCGCGCAAACGCGACCCCGCGCTGGAACAGCGCGTGCGTGCCCACCGCGATCGCGACCTCCCCCGCCGCGATGGCTTCCTGCGCCGCGCGCTTTTGCCTCGCCGACAGGCCGCCGTGCAGCCAGGCGACGTTCACCCCGAGCGGTGCGAGCCACTCGGAAAACTTGCGATAGTGCTGCTCGCCAAGCAGCTCGGTGGGCGCCATCACCGCCGCCTGCCGGCCGGTGTCCGCCGCCGCCAGGCAGGCGATCGCGGCGACGATGGTCTTGCCGCTGCCGACGTCCCCCTGCAGCAGGCGCTGCATGGGGTGCGGCTCGGCCAGGTCGTGCAGCACCTCGGCCATTACCCGCGCCTGCGCCGGCGTGAGCCGGAACGGCAGCTTGCCGAGGAAGCGCCGCAGCAGCGGACCATTCGATGCCAGCGCGGGCGCGGCGCGGGCGCGGCGCGCGCGGTAGGCAAGGCGCAAGGACAGCTGCTGCGCCAGAAGCTCGTCGAACTTCATTCGCTGCCAGGCCGGATGCGTGCGGTCCGCGAGGACGGCGAGATCCGAGCCGGGCGGCGGCAGGTGCAGCAGGCGCACGCTGTCGCCGAAGCGCGCGAGGCCGTAGCGCGCGAGGATCGCGTCGGGCAATGTGTCTTCGAGGTCGGCCTCGGCCAGCGCCTCGAGGACTTGCTTGCGCAGCGCCTGCTGGCCGAGCCCCGCGGTGGTCGGATAGATCGGGGTCAATGCGTCCGGCAGCGGCTCGTCTTCGCGCACGATGCGATAGCGCGGATGCGCCATCTCGGCGCCGAACCATCCCGGGCGGACCTCGCCGAACGCGCGCACGCGCTGGCCCTGCTCGGCGGCGCGCTCGAACTGCTTCAGCTGGCTACCGTAGAAGTTGAAGAAACGCAGCGCAAGCGGCTCACCCTCGCACTCGGCGTGCACCACCAGTTGGCGCCTGGGGCGGTAGGTCACCTCTGCGCGCCGCACCGCGGCTTCAACCAGCACCGGCTTGCCGGCCGGCGCCTGGCGCGGCGCGGTAAGCGCGGTCTCGTCCTCGTAGCGCAGCGGCAGGTGCAGCACCAGGTCGAAGCGCGACCGGATGCCGAGCTTGGCGAGCTTCGCTTCGGCGCTCACCCCGCGTGCAGGATGGCGTCGATCTCGACCAGGGCGCCGCGCGGCAGGCTGGCCACGCCGACCGCGGCGCGCGCCGGATAAGGCTCCTTCAGGTGACGCGCCATGATCTCGTTCACCTTGGCGAAATGTCCGAGGTCGGTGAGGTAGACCGTCACGCGCACCGCGTGCTCCAGTCCAAGGCCGGCCGCGGCCGCGACCGCGGCCAAGTTGCGGAACACGCGCTCGATCTGCGCCTCGATGCCCTCGACCAGCTGCATGGTCGCGGGATCAAGGCCGATCTGCCCGGAAAGGTAGACGGTGTCCCCGGCGCGCACCGCCTGCGAGTAGGTGCCGATTGCCGCCGGGGCGTCCTGACACTGGATTACGGTCTTCATCGTCGGCTCGAGAGTAAAATCGCCGTGGCAGTCCACCCATCTTAGCCGAAATGTCCTCGCCGCTGATTGCGAACCTGGAGAAGATGCTCGGCACGCCGCGCGACGGCGCGCTGCTGCGCTATTCGCTCGGCGCCGAATATCTCAAGGCGGGCGAGCATGCGCGCGCGACGGATTATCTGCGCGAGGCGGTGACGCGCGACCCCGGCTACTCGGCGGCCTGGAAGGCGCTCGGCAAGGCGCTGGCGGACGGCGGGCGCGCGGCGGACGCGCTCGACGCGTACCGCCGCGGCATCGACGCGGCGCACGCGAAAGGCGACAAGCAGGCGGAAAAGGAAATGTCGGTGTTCGCCCGCCGCATCGAACGGAGCCTCGCAGGTTGAGTTTCTTCCAGGGCCTGCGCCAGGTCGTGTTCGGGGCGCCGCTCGACCCCCTGTCGAAAAAGACCCGGCACAGCATCGCGCTGGTGGCGTTTTTCGCCTGGGTCGGGCTGGGGGCCGACGGCATCTCGTCGTCGTGTTATGGCCCCGAAGAGGCGTTTCGCGCCCTCGGCGACCACACCCACCTCGGGCCCTATCTGGCGCTCGCCACGGTGGTCACGGTGTTCATCATTGCCCTCGCCTACAACCAGGTGATCGAGCTGTTCCCGACCGGCGGCGGCGGCTACCGCGTCGCGACGCGTCTGCTCGGCCCGACGGCCGGCGTGGTCACTGGCGCGGCGCTGCTGGTGGACTACGTGCTGACGATCGCAATTTCGGTGGCGGCAGGGGTGGACGCGCTGTTCTCGCTGCTGCCGGTCGCCATGCACGAGTACAAGCTCGCCGCCGGCCTCGCGATCGTCGTCGCGCTGATGCTGCTCAACCTGCGCGGCATGAAGGAAGCGATCAAGGTGCTGCTGCCGATCTTCCTCGGCTTCATCGTGACCCACGCGGTACTGATCGCCTACGGAATCCTTGCGCACGCGGGAGAGTTCGGCCGCCTGCTCCCGGAGATGGCCGCCGACACGCGCGCGCTGGGCGATGCGATCGGCTGGGCGCCGATGGCGGCCTTCCTGCTGCTCGCCTATGCGCAGGGCGGCGGCACCTACACCGGACTGGAGGCGGTCTCGAACAACGTCAACGTGCTCGCCGAACCGCGCGAGCACACCGGCAAGCTGACCATGCTCTACATGGCGCTGTCGCTCGCGTTCACCGCGGGCGGCATCATCCTAGTCTACCTCTTGTGGAACGTGACGCCGGTCGAGGGGCGCACCTACAACGCGATCGCGTTCGGCGCCGTGCTGCACGCAATGGGCTTCGCCACACCGGCGGCCAACCAGTGGGCGCTGCTGGTCGTGCTCGGGCTCGAGGCCGGGCTGCTGTTCGTCGCGGCGAACACGGGCTTTCTGGGCGGCCCCGCGGTGCTGTCGAACATGGCCGCCGACTCCTGGGTGCCGCACAAGTTCCGCTACCTGTCGACCCGCCTGGTGACCGAGAACGGGATCGTCGTGATGGGACTCGCCGCGTTCGCAATCCTGTGGTGGACGGCCGGCAGCGTGACGCTGCTGGTAGTGCTGTATTCGATCAGCGTGTTCCTCACCTTCTCGGTCTCGCTGCTGGGGCTGGTGACCTACTGGTTCCGCAAGCGCGCGAGCAAAGCCCGGCTGGGCCGGCTGCTCCTGTCGTTGCTCGGCTTCGTTGTGTGCGCGGGAATCCTGAGCCTGCTCGCGGTGGAGCGCTTCGACGACGGCGGCTGGGTGGCGTTCGCGATCATCGGCGCGATCGTGGCGCTGTGCGTCGCGGTGCGGCGGCACTACGAGTGGACCAAGACAGCGCTGCGCAGTATCGATGAGCAGTTCGAAGGGGTGCCCTTCGGCTCGGTCGCCGAGCCGCCGCCGCTCGTTCCCGAAGCGCCGACCGCGGTGTTCCTGGTCGGCTCTTCGCGCGGCGGCGGACTGCACGCGCTGCTGTGGGTGCAGCGCATGTTCCCGGGGCACTTTCGCAATTTCGTGTTCATCAACTCGCGCACGGTCGACGCGCGCAGCTACGGCGGCGCCGAGGATATGGAAGCGATAAAGACCGAGGCCAACGTGGCGCTCAAGTATTTCGTCAATTTCTGCAACTCGAACGGGCTGGCGGCGAAGTCCTACCTGTCCTTTGGCACAGATCCGATCGACGGCTTCGCCGAGCTTGCCGCCCAGGTGCGCGCCGACTTCCCCAACAGCATCTTCTTCACTTCGAAGCTGATCTTCGAGAAGGCGAACTGGTTCATCGGCCTGCTGCACAACCAGGCCGCGCTGGTGCTGCAGGAGCGGCTGCACGCCGCCGGGCTACAGATGGTGATCCTGCCGATGAAGGTCGAGGTCTAGCGCGCCGGAATCGAGATGGGAGTAACCTTGCGCCGTGATGGGTGCAATTTCGCCCGCTCTGGGACAGGAGCCACCATGATCGGTAATTTAAGTTTGGTGATACAGCCGCTTGTGGCGCTGACATTTCTGCTCGGCGGCGCGCTGCTCTTGCGCGGAGCAGACTCGCGAATCGGCGCACTATGCATCGTGGCGGGCGCCGCGCTCTTCCTCGCAGCGGAGCTCTATGGCGTGTTCACGCTGCGACCGTACTACGGGCGCTTCTTCGATCCGCAATGGGGTGAGCAGATGGCCACGGTGGACATCGGGGCCACGCTCGGGCTTCTGCTCTGCGCAATCGGCGTGGTGGTGCACGCCTTCAAGAACTCCCGGTAGCTGCCAATCGGCAACCGTGCATTCACGGTAGCAGCACCATCTTGCCCCTGACCCTGCGCTCGACGAAGCAGGCGAGCGCGTCGGCGAAGCGCTCGAGCGGAAAACGCTCGCTGACGTAGGGCTTGAGCCTGCCCTCGGCCCACAGCGCGTAGAGCTCGGCCTGCACGCGCTGCACCCACACCGGCTCGCGCTCACGGTAGTCGCTCCACTGCAGGCCGGCGGCCGAGATGTTCTTCAGCAGCAGGTAGTTGGCCTGGATCTGCGGCAGTCGCATCGAGGCAAAACCGACCACCACCATGCGGCCGCGCCAGGCGAGCGCGCGCAAGCAGGCCTCGAACACCTCGCCGCCGACGTTCTCGAGCACGACATCCACGCCGCGCTTGCCGACCGCGGCGTAGACCTGCGCGCGCAGGCTGTTGCGCAGGTCGGGCGCCGCCAGGTCGATCACGTGGTCCGCGCCGTGGCGCCTGGCAAGATCGCCCTTGTCGGCGCTGGTGACACCCGCGATCACGCTGGCGCCGAGGGCCTTGGCGAGTTCAACCCCGGCCAGCCCGACGCCGCCCGAAGCGCCCGTCACCAGCACCGTCTCGCCCTTGCGGCAGGCCGCGCGCTCGACCAGAGCGAAGTGCGAGGTCTGGTAGGCGAGCCCGAGCGCCGCGCCCTGCTCGAAGTCCAGCGCGTCGGGCAGGCGGTAGCAGGTCGCCTCGGGCGAGAGCGTCTTCTCGGCGTAGGCGCCGTACTCGCGCTGCGCCATGACGCGCTCGCCCGGCCTGAAGCGGGTTACCCCGGGACCGACCGCACTCACCACGCCGGCGACCTCCTTGCCGGGGCTGAACGGGCGCGGCGGGAGAAACTGGTACTTGCCCTCGATCACGAGCATATCGGGGTAGTTGACCCCGATCGCGCGCGCGTCGATCACCACCTCCCCGCGTCCGGGCACGGGATCGGGAACCGTCTCCAGGCGCGGGGAGCGGAACGGGCCGTGCTCGCGGACGATCACCGCGCGCATCGGCTCAGTGCGCCATCCCCTGGCCGCCGTCGAGGTAGATCGTCTCGCCGGTGAAGAAGTGGATGTCCTCCGAGAACAGCGACGCGACCAGCCGCGCCACGTCCTCGGCCCGGCCCGGGCCGCCGGTCGGCACGCGCGCCTCCAGGAACGCGCGCAGCGCGCCCTCGTTCATCGCCTCGGCATTGAGCTCGGTCTCGATGTAGCCGGGCGCGACGTCGAGCACCCGGATCTTCTTCGGCGCCCATTCGACCGCGAGGCAGCGGGTGATCGCGCCCACCGCGGCCTTGGACGCGCAGTAGGCCAGATTCTGCTTCACGCCCAGTTTGTCGAAGAACGAGCCGATGTTGACGATCGTGCCGCCGGCACGCTCGAGATACGGATACGCCTCGCGGCAGCACAGAAACACCGAGCGCGCGTTGGTGCGCATCACTTCCTCGTAGCGCGCGGTCTCGAGCTCGGCCGATTTACCGTAGAGGTGCACCCCGGCGTTGTTCACCAGGCCGTCGATGCGCCCGGCCTTGTCCGCGAGGCTCTTGAGTGCCTGCTTGATGGAATCTTCGTCGTTGACGTCGCAGGCGATAGGGAGAGTTCCGTCGATGCCGATTGCTTTTCTGGTAAGCGAACCCACCGCGAAGCCGCGGCGAACCAGCTCGGCGGCGATCGCCGCGCCGATGCCGCGGCTCGCGCCGGTGACCGCGATCACCTTCGCCATCTCAGCGGTCCCCGAAAGCCGGTTTGCGCTTGTTCATGAAGGCGTCCATTCCCTCGCGTGCGTCATCAAGCTGAAACGCGAGCGTCGAGAGATCGGCCTCGATTCTCAGGCCCTCGTGCACCGGCGTGTCGAGCGCGCGCTGCACCGCCTCGCGCGCGAAGCCGAGCGCGGGCAGGCTGAAGCGCGAGAACTCTCGCGCGAAGGCGATGCCCGCGGCGAGCGCGTCGCCGTCGATCACCCGGTTCGCGAGCCCCCAGGCGACCGCGGTCTGCGCGTCCACCGCCTTGGCGGTGAGGATCATCTCGAGCGCGCGCGCCTCGCCCACCGCGCGCGGCAGGCGCTGGGTGCCGCCGTAGCCGGGAATGAGGCCGAGCTTGATCTCGGGCAGCCCGAGCCTGGCGTTCGGCGTGACCAGGCGGAAGGTGCAGGCGAGCGCCAGCTCCAGGCCGCCGCCAAAGGCGTAGCCGTTGACGACCGCGACCGAAGGCATCGGCAGGCGCGTGATCTTCTCCATCGTCGCCTGGCCGAGTTCGGCGCCGCGCTTGGTCTGCGCCAGCGTCCTGCCGGCGAGCTCGGCGATGTCCGCCCCGGCGCAGAACGCCTTGTCGCCCGCGCCGGTGACCAGCAGCGCGCGCGCATCGCTCGCCGCGACCTCGTCGATCGCGCGCGACAGGTCCTCGACCAGCCCGAACGAAAGGGCGTTCAGCGCCTGGGGGCGGTTGAGACGGATGAGCGCAAATTCCTCGACGCGCGACAGTTCGATGGCCATTTCATTTCTCCTTCACGGGTTCGCTCCAGCGCACCGGCTGCAGCCCGATGCGTCCGCTTTTCGCCCACTCCTGCAGCTCGCGCTTGAGGATCTTGCCGCTTGCGGTGAGCGGGAAGGCGTCGATGGCAAGGAAATATTCGGGCATGTCGTACTTCGATAGGCCGACGGCGTGCAGGTGATCGAGCAGCGCCTCGCCCGAGACGCGCTCGCCTTCGCGGCAGATGACCGCAAGGCAGGCCTTCTCGCCCAGGCGCGCGTCGGGAACGCCGAAGGCGGCGGCCTTCTGCACCGCGGGGTGCCTGTGCGCCAGATCCTCGATCCGGGCCGGGTGGATGTTGTGGCCGCCGCGGATGATGAGGTCCTTCTTCCTGCCCACGATGCGCAGGCAGCCGCGCTCGTCCAGCACGCCGAGATCGCCGGACAGAAACCAGCCGTCCCGGTTGAACGAGTCCTCGGTGGTGGCCTGGTTGTCGAAATAGCCGAGCATCAGCAGCGCGCCGCGGGTTCCGATCTCGCCCACGCCGCCGGCGGGCAGCTCGAGATCGGGGTTGTCCTGCGCGAAGATGCGCGTCTCGTAGCCATGGCAGGCGCGGCCGCAGGTCTCGACGATGGTCTGCGCGTCGTCAGAAGGCAGCGTGTACTGGTGCGACCCGTTTTCGGTCATGCCGTAGATGTTCTGCGGCGTGATGCCCATGTCGAGGAAAGTCTGCGCCACCTCGCGCGGGATCGGCGAGCCGGCCATATAGAACAGGCGCACGGCGCCGAGCCTCGCCAGGCCGCGGCGCTTGGCCTCGGCCAGGATGTCGATGGCGTGGGTCGGCACGCCCATGATGTACGTCGCGCCGCACTCGAGCGCCCAGTCGATCGGCTTCATCCCCGCCGGCGGGTCGTTGACCACCAGCTCGAAGCCCGCCGCCAGCATCTGCTCGACGGCGACGGTGCCGATGTGGTGGCTCATCGGCGAAAGGCTGAGCAGCACCGTCGAGGGGTCGTGCCGCCAATCCTCGACCATCGCGCGGCCGTTGGCGAGCAGCGTGTTGTCCGAATGCATCACGCCCTTGGGCACGCCGGTGGTGCCCGAGGTGAACGCGAGGTAGACGATCTTGTCCGGATCGGCAACGGGCGGAACGTCGCAGACTGCGCCCGCCGACGGAAAAGGCGTGCCCGCAGCTCCGAACACGACCTTCATGTGGGAAAGCGCTTGCGCCGCGCCGGCGATGTCTTCCCGCTGCGTGACGAGCGCCGCGGCCCGCGTGCGCTCGAGCAACTGCACGATCTCGGCCACGGTGTAGTTCTGGTGCAGCGAGGGATTGCACACATAACCGTTGCGCGCGCAGGCGAGCAGCGCGACCACGCTCTCTGCGCTGGAGGGAAGCCACAGCGCCACGCGCTGGCCGCGGCGCACCCCGGCCAGGTGCAGCGCCTGCGCCGCGGATTCGACCCAGGCCAGCAGCTCGTGCCAGGACAGCCGCACCCTCGCATCGCGCAGCGCGGGGGCCCGCGGGCGCTCGGCGGCGTGGCGTGCGAGCAGCGAGTACAGCGTGTCGCTGCGCCACGCGCCCGAGGCGTAGTGGCGCGCCGCCTCCTGCGGGTTGAGCAGGGTGAGAACGGTGTTCACGAGCCTAGCGGCCGAACTTGCCCGGATCGGGCTTCCTCTTGGCGCGGAACGCTTCGCTCAGCTCGTGCGATTCCTCGCTCTCCAGGTAGGGTCGCAGCAGCAGGTCGTGCGCCACCCGCGCGAGGCCGCTTACACCGCCGTGGCGCGCGTTGAACGCGCCCTTGATCGAGGCGAGCGCGAAGGCGCCGCGCTCGGCCACCTCTAGCGCCACCTTGCGCGTTTCCTCGCGCAGCGCGCCGTCAGGCACCACGCGGTTGATCAGCCCGATCGCGAGCGCGTCCTGCGCCGACAGGCGCGGGTTGAGCATCCACATCTCCTTCGCCTTCTTCTTGCCGACCAGGTCCTCCAGGTACCAGGTGCCGTAGCCCGCGTCGAAACTGCCCATCATCGGCCCAACCTGGCGGAACACCGCGCTCTCCTTGGCGATGGTGAGGTCGCACACGACCTGCAGCACGTTGCCGCCTCCCACCGCGTAGCCGTTGACCGAAGCGATGACGGGTTTCTGCAGCCGGTCGATCGACTCGTACATCTCGAGCGTCGGAAGCACGCCGGCGTAAAGGAGCGTGTCCTCCATGCCTTCCTTGCGGCCGCCGATGCAGAAGAACTTGTCGCCCGCGCCGGTGATCACCACGACCCGGGTGCGCGTTTCGCGCCGCACCGCGTTGATGCAGTCCCGGATCTCGTGGCACATCTGCGGCGTGAACATGTTGCCGTCGTCGGGACGGTTCAGCGTCAGCCAGCCGATCGGCCCGTCCTCCTGGTACAGGATGGTTTCGAAGCTCACCGCGGATTCCCCTCTGCGCTGCGTTGGACGATGATAAGCCCACTCACGCGCCGCGCGCGAGGATGAGGCGCATGACGCGCGCCGGACGCAGCGTGCCGAGCGCCTGCTCCAGGCGCGTCGCGGCGGCGCGCAGCGCGGCTTCGTCGTGACCCTCGAGCAGCACGAACGGAGCGGGCATCCGGTCGGGCTCGGTGCGCATCTTCGCCTCCGGATTCGGCACCTGCGTCGCCTTCGCGTCCGGAATCGCGAGACGAATTCTGCCGATAGCGCCGTTGTCCTCCAGAACCCGCAATGCTTCCTGTGCGGGCGCCGCGGCGAGCTCGATCGTCGCGAGCACGGCGCCGGGCGAGCGCAGCGCCCCGAAGTCGGCGCCAATCTTGCACGCGGCGCGCGTCATGTTGCGAAAGCGCGGCATGATGGCGCGCGTACGGGCGGTGGGGTTGGCCAGCCGCTCGAGGTAGGCGGGCGAAGCGAGCGTCGCGGTCGATTCGGTGTCGTAGATCGCGGCGTAGCTGAGTGGCGAGGCAGCGTCGCGATAGCGCCGCGCGCTCAGGATGCCGGGAATGCCGAGCCGTTCGGGAATGTGCTCCTCGACGTACCAGGCGTTGAACTCGGCTTCATCTTCAGCGGCGATGTCGTTCCACACCGCCAGCAGGCCGGGGCGTGCGGGCATCGGACCTCCTCTCTGATTTTGCTCAGATTATCACTCGCCTTGCTTGACCGTCAGATGCGTTTTGCTGCACCATCGTTGGCCCTAGAGGGAGGAGACCATGAACACAATCAGGAAAGCTGTCGTGGCGGCGGTCGTCGCCGCGCTGGTGCCGGCCTTCGCCGCCGCCCAGGAAGCACCGCTCAAGATCGGGGTCGTTTCGTTCCTGTCCGGAGCGGCTGCGGGACCGTTCGGCGTTCCGGCGCGCAATTCCGCCGAGATCATGTTCCAGATGCTCAACGCCGGAAAGGTGCCGGCACCCTACGCCACCAAGGGCTTCGGCGGCGCGCCGCTGCACATGAACCTGGTCGACGAGTCGGGCGGTACCACCACGCAGGTGACCGAGTTCCGTAACATGGTGCAGCGCGACAACGTCGACATGGTGATCGGCTACATCTCGAGCGGCAGCTGCCTGGGCATCGCGCCAGTGGCCGAGGAACTGAAGAAGCTCACCGTGTTCTTCGATTGCGGCACGCCGCGCATCTTCGAGGAACGCAGCTACAAGTACGTGTTCCGCACCGCCGCGACCGCGACCATGGACAGCGTCGGCGCAGCGCTCTACGTGCGGGATCTGAGGAAGGGCAAGATCAAGTCGATCGCCGGCATCAACCAGAACTACGCCTGGGGCCAGGACTCCTGGTCCGACTTCGAGGCATCGATGAAGCAGCTCGTCCCGGGCGTGAAGGTCGCCACTTCGCAGATGCCCAAGCTGTTCGCGGGCCAGTACAACGCCGAGATCTCGACCGTGCTCGGCGCCAGGGCCGACGTGGTGCACTCGAGCTTCTGGGACGGCGACCTCGAGGCGCTGATCCTGCAGGGCGGCCCGCGCGGTCTGTTCAAGCGCAGGACGGTGATCCTGACCGCGGGTGAAACCGCCATGTACAAGCTCGCTGGCAGCCTCCCCGACGGCGTCGTGATCGGCGCGCGCGGCCCCTACGGCCCGTACGCTCCGAACAATGAGCTGAACAAGTGGTTCCGCAAGACCTTCCAGGACCGCTACGGCGTTGCGCCGAACTACGCTGCGTACCATATGGCGCAGGCGATCCTCGGCACCAAGGCCGCCTGGGAGAAGGCGCAGGCCGCCAACAGCGGCAAGCGCCCGAGCCAGGACCAGGTGATCGCGGCGTTCGAGCGCCTGACCTTCGAAAGCATGGGGGGCACGGTCCAGATGGCGATCGGCGCCGGCCACCAGGCAATTACCGAGATGGCCTACGGTGTGACCAAGAAGGTCCACGGCAAGATGACGATCGCGAACGTCAAGCGCTACCCCGCGGAAATGGTGAACCCGCCCGACGGGGTCAAGGCTGCCGACTGGATTGCGAGCGGCTTCAAGAAGAAATAGGCGATTCGAGCGATGAACGGCTGCCCTCGCGGCAGCCGTTTTTTTCGTCTCTGCATTTTCGTCCCCGCATAGCGTGGAACAGCTCCTCGCCGTCCTGATCGACGGCATCATCTACTCGGCCTGGCTGTTCGTCGCCGCGGTCGGACTGACGCTCATCTACGGCGTCATGAAGATCGTCAACGTGATGCACGGCAGCTTCTACGCGCTCGGCGCCTACGCCGCGGCGTCGATCACCGGCGCGCTGCTGGCCCACGGCATGCCACCGTATTTCTCTTACGCCGTGCTGCTCGGCTCGGCGGTACTCGTGTCGGTCATCGTCGCGCCGTTGGTCGAGCGCGGCATCCTGCGCTTCATGTACGCCAAGGACGAGGTGGTGATCCTGCTCATCACCTACGCCCTGTTCCTGATCTTCGAGGACGTCATCAAACTGATCTGGGGCGTGAGCCCGTACTTCATTGCCGAACCCTACGGCCTGCTCGGCAGCTTCGACATCGGCGATCTTACCTACCCCTACTACAACATGATCCTGGTCGGGGTTGCGATCGCCTGCGGGGTAGGACTCGCGTGGATGCTGAACCATACGCGCACCGGCAAGCTGCTGGTCGCGGTGATCCACGACACCGAGGTCAGCCGCGCGATGGGAATCAACGTCGACCGGTTCTACCTCCTTACCTTCACCTTCGGCTCGCTGCTGGCGGCGATCGGCGGTGCCTACACTGCGCCGACCGTATCGGTCGTGCCCGGCATGGGCGTCGAGGTGATCGTGCTTTCTTTCGCGGTCGTGGTGATCGGAGGCCTGGGCAGCCTGCCGGGCGCAGCGCTCGGTGCGGTGATCGTCGGCCTGGTGCGCTCGGCCGCGATCCACTACCTGCCGCAGGCCGAGCTGTTCGTGATCTACCTCGTGATGGCGGCGGTACTCGCGTTCCGGCCGAGAGGACTTTTCAGCCTCGCCGAGGCGAGAAGGATATGAGGCGCGACCACACGCCGCGAACCCTCGCACTGATCGTCGCCGCGATTCTCGCCGCCGGGCCGTTTGCGCCGCAGTGGACCGTGTTCCTGTTGACCGTGGCGCTCGCCAAGGGGCTGGTGGTGCTCGGGCTGATGATCCTGCTTCGCTGCGGCCTGGTGTCCTTCGGCCAAGCGCTGTACTACTGCATCGGCGCCTACGCCGCGGGATTGCTGGGGCTGCGCTACGAGGTGAGCGGCGTGTTCACGCTGATGCTCGCCGGCATGCTCGCCTCCGGGGTGACCGGCTTCGTGCTCGGGTTTCTGCTGGCGCGCTACCGCAGCATCTTCTTCGGCCTGCTGAGCCTCGCGATCTCGATGATCCTGTACGGCCTGCTGGTCAAGACCGAGGCGCTCGGCTCGAGCGACGGCTTCAACCTGCTGCCCTCGACGCTGGCCGGATTCCGTCCGGTCGACGCCTGGGTGCGTTACATGGTGCTGGCAGTCGCCGTCGTGGTGGCGTTCGCCGCGGCGCTGCTGGTGAATCGCTACCTGAAGACGCCGCTCGGCCGGCTGGCGCCCGCGATCAAGGACAACGAAATCCGGGTCGAGTACATGGGCGCCTCGGCGCGCCACGCGATCCACGTCAAGTACGTGATTGCCGCGGCGCTCGCGGGGCTCGGCGGCGCGCTCGCCGCGACCACCGTCGGCCACATCGACCCGGAGATGGCGTACTGGACCACCTCGGGCGAGTTCATCTTCATCACCATCCTGGCAGGAACCGGCAGCGTGATCGCGCCTTTTCTCGGAGCGCTGATATTCGGCATCATCCAGACGGTCGCCTTCGACATTTCGCCCAACACCTGGCAGATGGTGCTCGGCAGCTCGCTGCTGGTGGTGATCCTGTTCCTGCCAAACGGCCTGTGGTCGATCTTCACCCGGCGCAAGGCGTCCTGAGATGGCGGCCATCCTCGACGCACGGGGCTTGTGCAAGAATTTCGGCGCGGTGACCGCGGCGAGCGACATCAACGCTGCCATCGAGCGCGATTCGGTGGTCGGCCTGATCGGCACCAACGGCGCGGGCAAGACCACCTTCATCAACATGATTACGGGCTACCTCAAGCCCGACCGCGGCCGCATCCACTACGAAGGGCGCGACATCACCGATCTGGCGCCGCGCGATATCACACGCCTCGGGATCTGCCGCTCGTTCCAGATCCCGCAGCTGTACGCCTCGCTCACCGCGTTCGAGAACATGATGGCCGGCGTCGGCGTTGTACTGAGGAATGCGGGCCTGGGCGGATTCTTCTCCCGCGGCGAGCCGCTGGTGCCGGGCCACAACCTGCCCGCCGAGGAAGTCGCCGGGCGCATCCTCGAGCGCTTCGGCCTGACCGAGTACCGCGACAAGAACGCGCAGGTGCTTCCTGGCGGGGTGAGGAAGCTGCTCGATATCGCGCTCACGATGGTGGCCAAGCCCAAGATCCTGCTGCTCGATGAGCCCACCAGCGGCGTGTCGGCGGAAGAGAAGTTCCAGATCATGGAAATGATCATGAAGGCGGTGCGCGCGGAGGGCGCGACCGTGCTGTTCGTCGAGCATGACATGGAAGTCGTGAGCCGCTTCGCCGAGCGGGTGCTGGCCTTCTACGACGGGCGCATCATCGCCGATGCACCCCCCTCCGCGGCGCTCGAAAACGCCGAGGTCAAGCGTTTCGTCGTGGGCGGCGAGCTGCACCGGCTGGACGAAGTGCAGGCGAGGCACCGTGCTTAGGATCGATAACCTCGACGTCTCGATCCAGTCGGTGCAGATCCTGCGCCGCGTGTCGCTCGAGCTGCCCACCGGCAGCATGGCAGGTCTGATCGGGCGCAACGGCGCGGGCAAGACCACGCTCATGAAGAGCATCATGGGCATCCTCCAAGTTTCCAGCGGCGCGATCGGATTCGACGGCGCCGATCTCCTCGTTTCGCCGACCTGGCGCCGCACCCGTATGGGCATCGGCTACATGCCCGAGGACCGGCGCCTGATCCCCGACCTGACGGTGGAGGAGAACCTGCTGCTGCCCGCCTGGGCGGCGAAGCTGCCCGATGCCGCCGCGCGGCTGGAAAAGGTCTATCGCCTGATTCCGGAGATCCGCGGCTTCGCCGCGCGCAAAGGGACGCAGCTCTCCGGCGGCCAGCAGAAGATGGTCGCAATCGGCCGCGCGCTGATGTGCGGCGACAAGCTGCTGCTGCTCGACGAACCTTTCGAGGGCGTCGCGCCCGCATTGGCGCACCGGCTGGTGGAAGTGGTCGGCAGCCTGAAGCTCGAGGGCATGTCGGTGATCCTGTCCGAATCCGACCTGCAGCATTCAGAGCGCATGGTCGACCGCATCTTCGTCATCGACCGGGGTAGCGTCAGCACGCGGGCCTGAGGCGCAACGAAAAGGCCCGCGCGCGGCGGGCCTTCGGGATATTGGTGGAGTGGAGGAGGATCGAACTCCCGACCTTCGCATTGCGAACGCGACGCTCTCCCAGCTGAGCTACCACCCCCTGGAGGAGCGCGATTTTACAGCAGAATCCGCCGCCCCGGACAATCGAAGGCGACTTCAATTCGAGGCCGAAGAGGCGACCGCGCATCCGCTTGTGACGCCATTTCGGTGCGCGCCCGCGTCGAATTGGTGCACTCCGGCGCCGGCATCCGGGCTCGCGAACCGCCCGGGACTCGTGCGTCGCCCGCAGGCGGGGGAGTCCGTGCGAGAATCCGCCCCCCGCACGATCCTTGCAATAAGCCAATGTGCTCAGCTCAGTTCGTGAAAAGGTCGACCCGATGAACGCCCCGTCCGAGCAGGTCCCCGCCGCCCTGCAAACGGAGGAGTACCGCACGAGCCTGCAAAAGGATGCATTGCAGCGCGCTTTCCTCGACAACCTGCTCTATATCCAAGGCAAGTTTCCCGCCGTCGCAACGCTGAAGGACTTCTACCTCGCGCTCGCCTTTGCGGTGCGCGATCGCATGCTGCAGCGCTGGATCAGCACCGCCGCCGCTTACACCAACCAGGGTTCCCGAACCGTGGCGTACCTTTCGGCCGAGTTCCTGATGGGTCCGCATCTGGGCAATAACCTGCTCAACCTCGGAATCCACGATTCGGTGCGCTCGGCGTTGCTCGAGCTCGGGCTCAACCTCGACGAAATTCTCGCCCAGGAGGAGGAGCCCGGCCTGGGCAACGGAGGCCTGGGGCGCCTGGCGGCGTGCCTGCTCGACTCGATGGCCACGGAGGAGATCCCGTCGCTCGGCTACGGCATCCGTTACGAGTTCGGCATCTTCGACCAGGCGATCGTCGACGGCTGGCAGGTGGAAAAGACCGACAAGTGGCTGCGCTTCGGTAACCCCTGGGAGATCGCGCGCCCGGAGTGGGCAATGCAGGTGAAATTGGGCGGCCACACCGAGCAATACGCCGACGAGGGCGGGCGCCTTCGTGTTCGATGGGTACCGGCCAAGGTCGTGCTGGGCGTGCCTTACGACACCCCGATCCTCGGCTATCGCACGCACACGGCGAACACGCTGCGACTGTTTCGCGCCGAGGCGCCGGAGTCGTTCGACTTCGCCGTGTTCAACCGTGGCGACTACTACGGCGCAGTCGACCAGAAGGTGCGATCCGAGAACCTGACCAAGGTCCTGTACCCCAACGACGAGCAGATGCAGGGCAAGGCGCTGCGCCTGGAGCAGCAGTACTTCCTGGTGTCCTGTTCGCTGCAGGACATGCTCCGCATCCTGCGTATCCAGCGCATCCCGGTCACGCGCTGGCACGAGAAATTCGCGGTGCAGCTCAACGATACCCACCCCGCGATCGCGATCGCCGAGCTGATGCGCCTGTTGCTCGACGACCACGGCCTGGACTGGGACCAGGCCTGGCAGGTGACGCGGCGGACCTTCTCCTACACCAACCACACGCTGCTGCCCGAGGCGCTGGAGCGCTGGCCGCTGGAGATGTTCCGCTCGATCCTGCCGCGGCATCTGGATCTCATCTACGAGATCAACGCCCGCTTCCTGGACGAGGTGCGCGTGCGTTTCTTCGGCGACGAGGCGCGCGTCGCACGTATGTCGTTGATCGACGAGTCCGGCGAGAGATACGTGCGAATGGCGCACCTCGCCTGCGTCGGCAGCCACGCGATCAACGGCGTCGCGGCGCTGCACTCCAGCCTGCTGCAGCGGGATGTCCTAAAGGACTTCTACGAGCTATGGCCGGACAAGTTCAGCAACAAGACCAACGGCGTGACGCCGCGCCGCTGGCTCGCGCTCAGCAACCCGCGCCTCACCACGCTCGTTTCGCGCTCCATCGGGGAAGGCTGGATCAAGGATCTTGCGGCGCTGCGGGCGCTCGAACCCCTGGCCGACGACGCCGGCTTTCGCAATGACTGGCGCATCGTCAAGCGACGCAACAAGAGCGACTTCGCGAAGTTCGTGCGCCACCGCACCGGCGTCGTGATCGACCCGGATTCGCTGTACGACGTGCAGGTCAAGCGCATCCACGAATACAAGCGCCAACATCTCAACATCCTGCATGTCATCGCCTTGTATCAGCGCCTCAAATCCAGCCCGGGGCTCGCCGTCCATCCGCGCACCTTCATCTTCGGCGGCAAGGCCGCGCCCGGCTATGCGATGGCCAAGCTCGTCATCCGCCTGATTACGGCCGTGGGCGAGGTCGTCAACCGCGACAAGGGCATCGGCGACCGGCTCAAGGTCGTGTTCCTGCCCAATTACAACGTCAGCAACGGACAGCGCGTGTATCCGGCCGCCGAGCTGTCCGAGCAGATCTCCACTGCCGGCAAGGAGGCGTCCGGCACGGGCAACATGAAGTTCTCGATGAACGGCGCGCTCACGATCGGCACGCTGGACGGCGCCAACATCGAGCTTCGCGAAGAGGTCGGGGCGGAGAACTTCTTCCTGTTCGGGATGAACACCGAAGACATCGCCCAGTTGTCCCGCCAGGGTTACCGGCCGGGCGATTGCCTGCAGGCGAACGACGAGCTGCGCGAAGTGTTCACCGTCCTGCGCCAGGGCTTCTTTTCGCGCGGGGACAGCGAGCTGTTCCGGCCGCTGCTGGATGCGCTGCTGCAGCACGACCCCTACTTCGTGCTGGCCGATTTCGCGTCCTATGCCGAGTGCCAGGACCGGATCAACCGGGCCTACATGGACAAGGAGCGCTGGACGCGCATGTCGATCCTCAATGCGGCCCGCAGCGGCAAGTTCTCCTCGGACCGGACCGTGCGCGAATATGCCTCCGAGATCTGGCGCGTCAATCCGGTGCCGATCGGGCTGCTCTCACAGCAGGACATGCACGCGCGAATCCTGCAATAGGCGAGCGATTTGTCGGCACCGGGACTATCCCGGCGTCGGCGCACGCCTAGCCGCCGATCTGCGCCGTGTAGCGGGCACCGTTGGAGAACGTGCAGGTGCCGGCGCCCTGGCGCGGTGTGTCCATCTGGTATTCGCAGCTCATGTACGAGCCGGACGAGCCGTAGGCACTTGCGAGACCCTTGTGGGTGTCGCCGGAAACGCGCGTGGTCTCGCCGGTGAGAACCTCGCCGCCGTACTGGAGCTGGAAGCGCCCCTTGCCGTTCATCATGTTGAGCACCGTCCCGTTGACCACGCCGGTCTGGGAGGCGATATCGTTGTTCGGATAAAGGCGAACGTTCAACCCAATCGCCGATGCATGGGAGGGCGCGCCGGCGTGGGGCGCCGGGTACCTGGCGGCCGGCGCGCCCGCGGGCGGCAAGGGGTAATACTGATACTGCATGTTGCCCTGAGGATCGACCACCGGGACCACGTAGCAGCCCGCGAGAGCGAGCGTGGAGGCGGACACCGCTGCAGCAAACAGGCCTTTGGCTTTCATAATTCGCTCCTTTCATGATCGCAGGCGCAAGTTCTTGCCTGTGGTGACCATGATCGGAGCGAGGCCGATACGGCTGGCTTACCGGTGGCTTACTCCTGGCTTATTCATTGCGCTGGAGTGGTGGGCCGGCTTGGATTCGAACCAAGGACCAAGGGATTATGAGTCCCCTGCTCTGACCAGCTGAGCTACCGGCCCACGGGATTCAGGCGTTACTTTACGTCGCCAGCGCGCGCTCGAGAAAGTCGAGCCGGTCCTGGCCCCAGAACAGCTCGTCGCGATAGGCGTAGGTCGGGGCGCCGAATACGCCGCGCGCAAGCGCTTCCTGGGTAAAGGCGTCGAACTGCGCCTTGGCACCGGGCGCGGCGGCGAGCAGCTTGTCGCCGTCCAGCCCGGCCTTGGCGGCCGCGGCGCGCAAAGCCGCCGGGTCGGCGATGTTCTGTTCCTCGGCCCACAGCGCGCGCATGATCGCGCCCGCAAGCCGCATCTGGGCCTCTGCGCCGGAGGGCGCCGCGGCGACGATCGCCAGCGCCGCCGGGTTGGCGTCGACCGGGAAGAACTTCGGCTGCACGGTCAGCGGCACGCCAACATGTTCTTTCCAGCGCTTGAGTTCCATCAGGCGGTAGGCCTGGCGCTGCGGGGCGCGCTTGCCGAGCGGCAGCCCGCCCGACTGGGGGAAGATCACACCGTAGTCGACCGGCCTGACCGCAATCTCGGCGCCGCTGCGTCGCGCGATGTCGGCGAAGCGCTCGTGGCCCAAGTAGGTCCACGGCGAAGACGGCGAAAAGTAGTAGTCAACGTGCTTGGTCACAAACCCTTCCTCCCAAAAATGAGAAGGGCCGCTCGCGCGGCCCTTCGATTGATTGCCGACCCGATCAGCCTTCCTGGTCGAGAAAGCTCTTCAGGCGCTCCGAGCGCGACGGATGGCGCAGCTTGCGCAGCGCCTTGGCCTCGATCTGCCGGATGCGCTCGCGCGTGACGTCGAACTGCTTTCCGACTTCTTCCAGCGTATGGTCGGTCGACATCTCGATGCCGAAGCGCATGCGCAGCACCTTTGCCTCGCGCGGCGTGAGCGTGTCCAGCACGTCCTTGGTGACGTCGCGCAGCGAAGAGTAGGTCGCGGCGTCCGACGGCGCCATGGTCGACTGGTCCTCGATGAAATCGCCCAGGTGGGAGTCGTCGTCGTCGCCGATCGGCGTTTCCATCGAGATCGGCTCCTTCGAGATCTTGAGGATCTTGCGGATCTTCTCCTCGGGCATCTCCATCTTGGCCGCGAGCGTCGCCGGGTCGGGCTCCTGCCCAGTCTCCTGCAGGATCTGGCGGCTGATACGGTTCATCTTATTGATCGTCTCGATCATGTGCACCGGGATGCGGATGGTGCGCGCCTGATCGGCGATCGAGCGCGTGATCGCCTGCCGGATCCACCACGTGGCGTAGGTCGAGAACTTGTAGCCGCGGCGGTATTCGAACTTGTCCACCGCCTTCATCAGGCCGATGTTGCCTTCCTGGATCAGGTCGAGGAACTGCAGCCCGCGGTTGGTGTACTTCTTCGCGATCGAGATCACCAGGCGCAGGTTGGCCTCGGTCATCTCGCGCTTGGCGCGGCGGGCCTTGGCCTCGCCGGTCGACATCTGCTTGTTGATATCCTTCAGGTCGCGGATCGGGATGCCGATCTTCTGCTGCACGCCCTGCATCTTGCCGAGCAGCTCGAGAATCGCGGGCTCGAAGCGAATCAGGACCTCGCTCCAGGGATGCCCCCCGTTGAGCTCGCCGGTCAGCCAGCGCTTGGACCCTTCGGTTCCGGCGAATACCTTGATGAAGTGCTGCCGCGGCATCTGCGCCTTGTCGGTGCAGATGTTGTGGATCTCTCGCTCGCGCGAGCGGATGTCGTCGACCAGGCTGCGCACGCTGTCGCACAGACGCTCTACGGTGCGCGCAGTGAACCGGATCGTCATCAGCTCGGCCGTGATCTGCTCGCGGGCGCGTATGTAATCCTTGTCGCGCGGACCCTTGTTCTCCAGCGCGCGCTTCATCTTCTCGTTCAGGCGCCGGATGCGGGCGAATTTCTCCAGCGCGTCGGCCCGCAACTGCAGCAGGCTCGCCCGCGCGGCGGCGCCGTCGTCGTCCTCTTCCTCCTCGATCTCCTCCTCCTCGATGGTCTCGTCCTCTTCCTGCTCGGAGTCGGCCTTTTTCGGGTCGAACTCGTCCTTGGCGTTGGGGTCGATCAGGCCATCGACAACCTCGTCGATGCGCATCTCCTCCTTGTCGACCTTTTCGGCCAAGTCGAGCACCTCGTGAATCGTGGTCGGGCAGGCACTGATGGCCTGCACCATGTGGCGCAGCCCCTCCTCGATGCGCTTGGCGATCTCGATCTCGCCCTCTCGCGTGAGCAGCTCGACCGATCCCATCTCGCGCATGTACATGCGCACCGGGTCGGTGGTACGCCCGAACTCGGAGTCCACGGTCGACAGCGCGGCCTCGGCCTGCTCCTCGACGTCTTCGTCGTTGGAGGCAGCCGGCGCCGATTCAGTGATCAGCAGCGATTCCTGGTCGGGCGCCTGGTCGAAAACCTGGATACCCATGTCGGCGAAGGTCGAGATGATCGACTCGATCTGCTCCGCGTCGACCAGGTCGTCGGGCAGGTGATCGTTGATCTCGACGTAGGTCAGGAAGCCGCGATCCTTGCCAAGCTTGATCAAGGTCTTGAGCCGCGTGCGGCGCGCCTCGGCGTCTTCCTTGGGCATCACCGCGGCGGCTGCGAGCCATTCTTCGCGCCGCGCCTTGCGCCCGCCGCGGCCTTTCTTCTCCTTGGCCGCCTTTAGGCCGGCGTTCACCTTGGCCTCGAGAAGCTCGAGCGCCTGCTTGGTGTTCTGGATCTTTGCCTTGCCCTTCTTGCCGGGTTTCGCCTCGGGTGCCGCCGCGGGCGCGGCGGACTTCGGCGCGGGCTTGGCCTTGGCGGGGGCAACAGGCTTTTTCGCCTGTGCCGGACGCTTGGCGTGCGCGGGCTTCTTCGCCGCCGCGCGCTTGGCCGGCTTGCGCGCCACCTTGCGCGCCGCGCGTACGATCTTGGCCTTCTTCTTCGCCGCGGGCCGCGCCTTGGCGGCCGGCTTGCGCTTCAGCTTCCTGACGTCTTTCGCCTTCTTGCTCGCCTTGCGGGCCTTCTTGGGGGTCGTCTTGCGCTTGTCCTTGGCCATTCTTGCCTCACGTCGAGTCCCGAACCACGGAAGGTCCGGCGAAACCGTATATTGTAGCAAATCAATGAATCTCAAGGCCCTTTGGGCATGTAGCGTTCCTGAAAAATCCTTTCTTCTTCTGCTGTTGCGGACTTCTTGAGAATCTTCGCCCGCAGCGCCTTCTCCTCCGCCGGGGCCCGCGCGCCCAACTTGGACAGAGTGTCGCGGAATTCGCCTTGCGCCTCCTCCGGCGAAAGTTTGAGCGACATCCACAGTGTCGCCTGGGCACGCGCGAGCAGCTCGCGGTGCGCGGACTCGCCCAGCAGCTCAATCAGCATCCCGTCGGACACCTCGTCCGGCCGCGCGGCTCGCTTGAGCGCGGCGACGATTTCCGCCAGCGCCTTGCTCTCCTCGAGCGAGGGATCGAGCAGGTCCGGATCGACCTCGAGCGCGAGCGACGGCTTGGCGAAAACGAGCGCCAGGAGCCTTTCCTCGAGCGCGAACTGGCGCGAGGGCTGCGGCTTGGCCGGCGCCGGCCGCGTATAGGACCTCGCCGGGCGCAATTCGAGGATCTGCTCGGCCTCGTCCTGGGACACGCCGGCGAGCGCTGCCACCTCCTTCACCACCTGCAGCCTGAGCCCGGCGGCCGCGATCTGTCGCAGGTAGGGCTTCGCCGCGCTGAGAAACCGCGAGCGGCCCTCGGGGCTGGCGAGGTCGGCCGCGGCGCGCAGCTCGCCGAGCAGGAACTCGGACAGGGTCTGTGCCTCGCGCACCAAGCGCTCGAACGCCTCCTTGCCGTGGGCGCGCACGTAGCTGTCCGGATCGTCGCCCTCGGGAAGGAACAGGAAGCGGATCGGCTTGTGGTCCGGCGCGAGCGGCAGGCTCACCTCGAGCGCGCGCCACGCCGCCTTGCGCCCGGCCGTGTCGCCGTCGAAGCAGAACACCAGTTCGTCGGCGAGCCGCAGCAACTTCGAGACGTGCACCGCGCTGGTCGCGGTGCCGAGCGTGGCGACCGAATAGCCCACGCCGTATTGCGCTAGCGCCACCACGTCCATATAGCCCTCGACCACCAGCGCGCGACCCGAGGCACGGATGGCGTCGCGCGCCTGGACCAGCCCATAGACTTCGCGCCCTTTTTCGAACAGGGGCGTTTCGGGCGAATTGAGGTATTTCGGCTCCCCGGTGCCCAGCACGCGCCCGCCAAAGCCGATCGGCGCCCCGCGCACCGACAGAATCGGAAACATCACCCGGTCGCGGAAGCGGTCGTAGCGCTTGCCCTCGTTTTCGATCACCAGGCCGCATTCGACCAGCGCCTTGTCTTCGTACTGGGGGAATGCGCCGCGCAGCGCCTGCCAGTCGTCCGGCGCATAGCCGATGCGGAACCGCGCGGCGATCTCGCCGGTCAGTCCGCGGCGCTTGAGATATTCGATCGCGCGCGGCGATTTCTTCAGCTCGGCGCGGTAGAACTCCATCGCGCGCTCCATCAGCGCATACAGGTCGGTTTCGCGCTCGCGGCGCGCGCTCTCCTGCGGCGAGGCCGGCCGGAACTCCGGCATCTGCATCCCGGCCGAGGCGGCGAGATCCTTCACCGCGTCGACATAGCCCAGCCCGGCGTATGACATCAGGAAACCGATCGCGTTGCCGTGCGCGCCGCAGCCGAAGCAATGGTAGAACTGCTTGGCGGGGCTGACCGAGAAGGAGGGCGATTTCTCGCTGTGGAACGGGCACAGGCCCGTGAAATTGGCCCCGCCCTTCTTCAGCTTCACGTAGCGCGAGACGACATCGACGATGTCGACGCGGTTGAGGAGATCCTGCTTGAAGCTCTCTGGGATCACGGGACGGCCGCCTGGCCCTAGTTTAGCGGCCGGCGAGCCGCCTTAGGCGGAGAGTCTGGATTTCACCAGCCCGGACACCTTGCCCATGTCCGCGCGGCCGGCCAGGCGCGGCTTGAGCAGCGCCATCACCTTGCCCATGTCCTTCAGGCCGGCGGCGCCGGACTCCGCGATCGCCGCCGCAACCGCTTCGGCGACCTCGGCATCGCCCAGCTGCTGCGGCAGGTACTGCGACAGCACGCCGGATTCGAACTTCTCGACATCGGCCAGGTCCGCGCGCCCGGCCGATTCGTACTGGGCGATCGACTCGCGGCGCTGCTTGAGCATTTTCTCGATGATCGATAGAACGTCCGCGTCGGTGAGCTCGACGCGCTCGTCGACCTCCTTCTGCTTCATTGCCGCCAGCAGCAGCCGGACCGCGGACAGGCGCGGCTGATCCTTGGCGCGCATGGCGGCCTTCATGTCTTCGGTAATGCGTTCTTTGAGCGGCATCCGGACTCAGAAATGGAAACGCCCCGGCGCACGGCGCCGGGGCGTGAGGATATCTCGGCCTGTGGGCCTAGTACAGCTTCTGCGGCAGCATCTGGCTGCGCAGGCGCTTGTGATGGCGCTTGACGGCGGCGGCGAGCTTGCGCTTGCGCTCCGCGGTCGGCTTCTCGTAGAACTCGCGCGCGCGCAGCTCGGTCAGCAGCCCGGTTTTCTCCACGGTGCGCTTGAAGCGGCGCATCGCCACCTCGAACGGCTCGTTTTCCTTGATGCGAACAGTCGGCATCCAAACTCCAGGACGTTTTTGCGAAAGGGGCGAATTATATCCGGATTCAAGGTCATGCCGCCAGCCCCGTAGAATGCCGAGCGTATGCTGATCCTGGGAATCGAGACCTCGTGCGACGAAACCGGCGTTGCCCTGTATGACAGCGCCGGATCGGGCCTGCTCGCGCACGCGGTTCATTCCCAGGTGGCGATGCACGAAGCCTACGGCGGGGTGGTGCCCGAACTGGCCTCGCGCGACCATATTCGACGCCTGATCCCCCTGGCGCGCGGTGTCTTCGAGCAGGCCGGGCGCGATATCGAACAGCTCGGCGCGGTGGCCTACACCGAGGGCCCGGGGCTGGCGGGCGCGCTGCTGGTCGGGGCCTCCTTCGCCCACGCGCTGGCGCTTGCGCTCGACGTGCCGGCGATCGGCATTCATCACCTCGAAGGGCACCTGCTTTCGCCCCTGCTCTCGCAGCGTCCACCCGCCTTTCCGTTCGTCGCCCTGCTGGTCTCGGGCGGGCATACCCAGCTGATGCGGGTCGACGGGATCGCCCGCTACGCGCTGCTGGGCGAAACCCAGGACGACGCGGCCGGGGAAGCGTTCGACAAGACCGCTACGCTGCTCGGGCTGGGCTATCCGGGCGGGCCGGCGCTGGCGCGGCTGGCCGAATCCGGCATCCCGGGGCGCCACCGCCTGCCGCGGCCGATGATCGCGAGCGGCGACCTGGAATTCAGCTTCTCCGGCCTGAAGACCGCGGTCATGTTGCTGGTACGGGGTGCCGACCCCGAGCCGCAGTTCCGGGCCGACGTGGCGCGCGCGTTCCAGGACGCGATCGTCGAGGTGCTGGCATCCAAGTGCGCGCAGGCAATGGAAGCGACCGGCCTGACCAGCCTCGTGGTGGCCGGCGGCGTCGGCGCCAACCGCGCGCTGCGCGCGCGCCTGGACGCGCAGGGCGCGCGAAGCGGGTTCGACGTGTTCTACCCGGAGCCCGAGCTGTGCACCGACAACGGGGCGATGATCGCGCTCGCGGCCGCCCTCAGGCTGCAGCGGCAGGACCGCCAGGTGCGCAAGCGCGCCGCCTTCGGCGTGCGCCCGCGCTGGGACCTTGCGTCGCTTACCTAGCGGATGCGCGGCTCGACGCCTGCAACCAAGCGTCCGATGTTGGCGCGGTGGCGCCATACCACGAGCAGCGAGATCGCCAACACCACCGCGAGCAGCGGCCGCAGGCCGAACAGCCACCAGGCGTAGAACGGCGCGAACAGCGCCGCGGCGAGGGCCGCGAGCGAAGAGATGCGAAAGAACAGCGCGAACACGACCCAGGTCGCGATCGTCGCCAGTCCGAGCCAGGGGTCAAAGCCGAGCAGCACACCCGCCGCGGTCGCGACACCCTTGCCGCCGCGAAAACGATGGAACACCGGAAACAGGTGCCCGGCGAAAACGGCGAGGCCGGCAAGCGGCACGGCCAGGCCATCGACCGCAGTGGCGCCCGAGAACACGGCCGCGAGCCACACCGCGAGCCAGCCCTTGCCGGCGTCCCCGAGCAGCGTGAGCACGGCCGCAGCCTTGCTGCCGCTGCGCAGTACGTTGGTCGCGCCGGGACTCTTCGAGCCGTAGGAGCGCGGGTCGGGCAGCGCCAGCACGCGGCTCACCACGATCGCAAACGACACCGAGCCAAGCAGGTACGCGGCGAGGACGATCAGGACGGTTTGCATTGGCAGGTCATTCTACCCTCGCCACCCCTATAATCCGCCACAGGTCATGGACAGCATCCTCATCCGCGAGCTGCGCGTCGAAGTGCTGATCGGCATTCACAAGCGCGAGCGCCACGTGCCGCAGATCGTCTCGATCGACCTCGACATCGGTCTGCCCGGCACCACCGTGTTCGAGAGCGACAAGGTGTCCGACACGATCGACTACGAGCAGGTGGCGCTGCGCATCCGGGACATCGCCTCGAGCGGACACTTCCGCCTGGTCGAGACCTTCGCCGAGCGCATCGCGCAGCTCATCGTCGGCGATTTCGGCGCGCCGTGGGTGCGGGTGGCGGCCGCGAAGATCGGCATCCTCGGCAACGCCAAGTTCGTCGGCGTCTCGATCGAGCGCCGCAAGACCTAGTCCTCCAGCGCCACCTCGACCAGCTGCGGCGCGAGCACGCGCACGACCTCGGCCGGCGCCAGGCTCAGCAGGAAGCCGCGCCGTCCGCCGTTGAGGTATGCGCGCGGAAGCTCCAGGATCGAGCGCTCCATGTAGACCGGCATCCCCTTGCGCGTGCCGAAGGGCGAGGTGCCGCCGACCTGGTAGCCGGAATGGCGCTGCGCGACTTCGGGCCGGCACGGTTCGATGCGCTTGCGGCTCGCCTGGCGCGCCAGATTCTTGGTCGAAACCTTGCGGTCGCCGTGCATCAGCACCAAGAGCGGCGCCCCGCGCTCGTCCTCCATCACCAGCGTCTTGACCACCTCGCCGCCGGGCACGCCGAGCTCTTCGGCGCCGCGCTCCGCGCCCCCGTGCTCGACATAGGCGTAGAAATGCTCGCCGAAGGCAACGCCGTGCTGCTTCAGGAACTGCGTCGCGGGGGTCTCGCTGTGGCTGGGGCGCTTCATCCCCTGGGGTGGTGCTTTGCGTGCAGCTGCTTGAGCCGCTCGCGCGCAACGTGGGTGTAGATCTGGGTGGTCGAGATGTCGGCGTGGCCGAGCAGCATCTGCACCACGCGCAGGTCCGCGCCGTGATTGATCAGGTGGGTGGCGAACGCGTGGCGCAGCACGTGCGGCGACAGGGTCCTGCCGGGCACCGCGCTTGCACCGTAGCGCTTGATGTTGTGCCAGAACGCCTGGCGCGTCATGCCCGCGCCGCGCGCGGTGACGAACAGCGCGTCGCTCGCCGCGCGCTTGAGCAGCCGCGCTCGCGCCTCGCTCAAATAGCGCTGCAGCCAGTGCACCGCCTCCTCGCCGAGCGGCACCAGCCGCTCCTTCGAGCCCTTGCCCATCACGCGCAGCACGCCCGCATCGAGATTGACCTCGAAGGTCCTGAGCGACACCAGCTCGGAGACCCGCAGGCCCGAGGCGTACAGCGTTTCGAGCATCGCCCGGTCGCGCAACCCGAGCGGCGCGGCAGGATCGGGCGCGGCCAGCAGCGCCTCGACGTCGGCTTCGGACAGCGTCTTCGGAAAGCGCGGCGCGCGCTTGGGCGAATCGAGCCTGAGCGTCGGGTCGGAGGCGATCCTGCGCTCGCGCAAGGCATAGCGGTAGAAGCGCTTGAGCGTCGAGAGCATGCGCGCATCCGACGACACCCGGTGCGACGCCCCGCCGCGGTGGCGCGAGGCAAAGAATTCGTGCAGATCCGCCTCGCTCGCGGACTCCAGCGCGCCGCCGCGGCGCGCGAGCCAGCGCGCGAGCAGCGACAGGTCGCGCCGGTACGATTCGATGCTGTTGCGCGCAAGACCGTCCTCGAGCCACAGCGCGTCGCAGAACGCGTCCAGCAGCGGCTCGGCGGCCATCGCCTCAGCCCGTCGCCAGGGCGGCGATCTTCGTCAGCAAGGCGTCGGGCACCTCGATGCCCTCGGCCCGGGCGCGCGCCCGGGCTTCGAAGCGGCGCGATCCCGGCAACCGCACGCCGGCGTCGGCCAGCATCAGGCGCACCACGGTCTCGACCCGCTCGAAGTACTTTTCGTGCCCGGTCAGCGCGCCCGGGTCGATGGCAATGAACGACTGTCCGACGCGCGGGCGGTTGCCCTGCTCGGCGAAGAACGAATCGGCTTCCGGTCCGATCGCCGATCCCGTGAGCGCGCTGCAGATCAGCTCGAACATCAGCGCCAGCATGGCGCCTTTCACGCCGCCGATCGGAAACATGCTGCCGTGCTCGATCGCTTCCTTGGGATCGGTGGTCGGCTTTCCGTGGCGGTCGAGCGCCCAGCCCTCCGGGATGCGCTCGCCCTTTTGCGCGGCGAGCATGATCTTGCCCCGGATCACGGTGGTGAGCGCCAGATCGATCACCAGCGGCTCGGCGTTCGGGCGCGGAAACACCGCCGCCACCGGGTCGGTGCCGAACAGCGCCTTGCGGCCGCCCCAGGCCGGAATCGCGGCGGGGGAGTTTGTGAACGCGAAGCCGACCAGTCCGGCGCTGGCCACCGACAGGAGGTGGATGCCGAGAACTCCCACATGCCCGCTGTGGGTGATGCCGGCGTAGCCGATGCCGTTGCGGCGCGCGCGCTCGGTCACCTCGGCGATCGCCCACTCGCAGGCCTCGTAGGGCAGCGCGTCGCAATTGTCGATCAGGCACACAGCTGCCTTGTCTGCGGCGAGCCGCGGCCTGGCGCTGCCGTCCGCGCGTCCATTCTTCAGCATCGCGCAATAGAACGGAACCCGCGACATGCCGTGGCTCGGGAGGCCCTGCTCCTCGGCGGCGACCAGGTGGCGCGCCGCGGCCTCGGCCATGCGCGGGTCGGCGCCCGCGCGCTGGAGCGCCTCGCGCGCGAGTTTCAGTAATTCGTCAGGGGTCTTCTTCATGGCCCGGATTCTACCGGCTGCCGCTAGAATGGCCGGCCAACCTGGGACAGGAGGAGAAGATGGGGAAGATGATCGAACTCGCCGCAGCCGATGGGCATAAGCTCGCCGCCTACCGCGCCGATCCCGCCGGCAAGCCGCGCGGTGCCGTGGTCGTGATTCAGGAGATTTTCGGCGTCAACAGCCACATCCGGTCGGTCGCCGACGGCTACGCCGCCGACGGCTACCTCGCGCTCGCGCCGGCGATGTACGACAGGGTGCAGCGCGGCTACGAGACGGGCTATTCCCAACCCGAGATCCAGGCGGGCGTGGCGATCATGCAGAAGCTCGACTGGAAACAGACTCTGATCGACGTCAGCGCAGCAATCGAGGCCGTCAAATCCGCAGGCAAGGTCGGGATCGTGGGCTATTGCTGGGGAGGAGCCGTCGCCTGGGTGGCGGCCGGGCGCCTGCACGGGCTGGCCTGCGCGGCGCCGTACTACGGCGGCGCCATCCCGAACTTCATTTCCGAGCAGCCCAAGTGTCCGGTGATGTTCCACTTCGGGGAGCAGGATCAATCGATCCCGCTCGAGCAGGCGAAGAAGGTCGCGGCAGCGCACCCGGAGGCGACCGCCCATTTCTACCCGGCTGGGCACGGATTCAACTGCGACCAGCGCGGCTCATTCAACGCAGAGAGCGCGAAGCTCGCGCGCGAGAGGACCCTGGAGTTCTTCCGCAAGTACGTCGGCTGACGGCTACTGCGTATCGGCCGCGTCGCCCAGCAGCGCGCGGCGAAAGCGCGCCTTGAGCAGTCCGCCGTCGCGCGGCGGCAGGACGATCGGGACCTTGTCCGCCACGACCTTCACGGCGGCGAAGTTGGGCCCCGGCTGAGCATGGACCGCGGCGCGCAGCGCCGCGATCTCGCTCTCGCGCGTCAAGGTGCTTGCGTGCGCAAAGCCGCAGGCGCGCGCCACCGCGGCGAGGTCCACCCCCGACGCGGTGTGCGTGGCCTGCATCCCGGTCTCGCCGTAGCGCTCGTTGTCGATCACCACCACGCTCAGGTTGGCCGGCCGCTGCACCCCGATGGTGGCGAGCGATCCCATGCCCATCAGCATCTCGCCGTCGCCGGTCACCACCAGCACCCGACGCGAGGGGTGCGCGAGCGCAAGGCCCAGGCCCATCATCGCCGCCTGGCCCATCGCGCCCCAGAGGGGAAATGTCAGCGGGTGATCGCCCGCCGCGGTGCAGTCCCAGGCGGTCGAGCCCAGGCCCGCCACCACCAGCAGATCACCGCGCTCGGCGAGCAGCCGCGCCACCACGTCGCGCCGCTTCAGGTTCGCGCTCATCGTGCGGCCTGCTCCTGGAAGCTCTTGATGCCGATCACCTGCTGCGAGATCAGCACCGCGGTGGCGACGTAGCTGTTGTAGGCCAGGCGCAACGCCGCGTCGACCGCGGCCGGGATGCCCGCCGCCTCGCGCACTGGCTGCACCACCACGCCCATCGCCTCGAGCACCGCGGGCGTCGCCTGCCCCATCGGCACCTGCCAGGGGTTGAACTCGCCGTACTCGCCGCGCATGGTGATCAGCATCGGCAGCGGAAAGCGGCATTCCTTGATCGTCCCCAGCGCATTGATGATGTTGCCCACCCCGCTCGACTGCATCAGCAGCGCGCAGCGCTCGCCGCCGAGCCAGGCGCCCACCGCGAGGCCGATGCCCTCCTCCTCGGTGGTGAGCGGCACCGCGCGCATCTCGTCGTCGGCGCGGCAAAGCTCGATCAGCCGCTTGTGGCCCGCGTCCGGAACGTAGCCGACCTGGCGCAGCTTCGCGGCCGAAAGAATCCGGTGAACTTCGAGCGGCCAGTCGATCGCTTCGGACATCGCTAAGCCGCTGCCAGCAGCGACTCGCCCGGGCGCACGCGCGTGAACGCAACCGGACGCATCGCGATCTCCACCGCGCCGGCTGCGAGACTGGCGCTGGTGTAGGCCGAGGCCTCGAGCGGCCCGGCCGCAGGAAAATCGTCGCGGAAGTGCGCCCCGCGCGAATCCTCGCGCGCGGCGGCCGCGTGCGTGATCACTCGGCCCACTTCGATCAGGCTCTTCAGATTCATCCAGTCGTGCCAGGAAAGGTTGAAGGCGCGATTGTGGTCGGCGAGCGCGGCGGCGTCGAGTTCCGTTTCGATTGCGTCCAGCCCGGAGAGGGCGGCGCGCAGGCCCGCCGCGTCGCGGATGATGCCGACCTTGTCCCACATCAGCCTGGACAGCGCCTCGCGCGCCGGCTCGATTCCGCCGTGCGCAGCGGCCTTGTTCGCGAACGGGCGCTCGCAGCGCGCCCGCGCGGCGTCGATCTGCGCGCGATCGGGCTCGCGCAGCGCGCCTTCGGCGGCCACCCAGGCCGCCATCGTCGCGCCCGCCACACCGCCGAAAACGGTCGAATTCGCCACCCCGTTGCCGCCTAGGCGGTTCGCGCCGTGCACCCCGCCCGCATCCTCGCCGGCGACGAACAGGCCGGGCAGCGTCGTGGCGCAGTCGGGCGTGAATTCGACCCCGCCCATCATGTAGTGCGCGGTCGGCACCACTTCGACCAGGCCGCCGGCCAGATCGAAGCCGCTGTCCGCGCAGCGTTCGACCATGCCCTTGAATGCCTTGGCCACCTTGTCGGGGCCGAGGTGCGCCATCGAGATATAAACCCCGCCGTTCGGCGTCACGTGCCCGGCACGCATCTCGCTGAAGATCGCGCGCGACACGATGTCGCGCGTGGCACGCTCGAGCTTGGGGTCGTACTTTTGCATGAAGCGCTCGCGGTTGGCGTCGAGCAGGTAGCCGCCGGCGCCGCGCAAGCCCTCCTCCAGCACGGTTCCCGTCATGCGCGTGTGCGGGCCCGCGAGCAGCCCGGTGGGATGGAACTGCACCATCTCCATGTCGCGCAGTCGCAGACCCGCGCGCAAGGCCATCGCCAAACCGTCGCAGCTCTTGTCGCCGGAGGGTGTGTGATAGCGGTACATGGTCGGCCCGCCGCCGGTGGCGAGCAGCACCGCCTTGGCGCGCACCAGGACGTACTCGCCCGTGCGCATGTCGATCAACAGAACGCCTGAAATTGCTTCTTCATTTTTTGCTTTGATAATTTCAACCGCCCGGTGCTCCTCGAGCCGCTTGATATCGCGCGCCCAGACCTGCTCGGCCAACCGGTTGATGATCTCGATCCCGGTCAGGTCGCCCTTGTGCACCGTGCGGTCGAAGGTCTGGCCGGCGAACGCCTTCTGGTGCACCGTGCCGTCGGGATTGCGGTCGAAAAAGCACCCCAGTTCATTCTCCAGCTCGTGGATGCGCTCGATCGCCAGCGTCACCAGCTTCCACGCCAGGTCCTGGTCCGGCAGCCATTTGCCGCCCTCGATCGTGTCCATGAAATGGCGCTCGATCGAGTCGCCCGCCGCGAGCGCCACGTTGTAGCCGCCCTGGACCATGCGCGTACAGCCGCACTTGCCGAGCAGCCCCTTGACCGCGACAGTGATCGACAGCTCGGGAGCGGCCTGGTGCGCGTGCAGCGCGGCGAACAGCCCGGCGCCGCCCGAGCCGAGGATCAGGATGTCGGTCGTAAACTCGCGCACTACTTGACGCCCAGGCTGGCGAGCGCGTCGGCGCGCCGTTCCTGCGCCGTGCGCCTGATCCGGGTGTAGAGGCTTTCGCCGTGGCTGTCCATCGCCACCAGCAGCGGGCCGAAGCCCTTGATGCGGAACTTCCACAGCGATTCCGGGTTGAGGTCGTCCAGGTCGACGTCCTCGATTGCCTCGATCCAGGTGGTCTCGAGCGCGGCAGTACCGCCGATGATCGCGAGATACGCGCCGCCGAGCTCGCCGAAGGCCGCCAGCGAGCCCTCGCGCAGCCCGCCCTTGCCGATGATGATGCGCACGCCGTTGTGCTGCATCAGGGGCCGGGTGAAGCGCTCCATGCGGTCGCTGGTGGTGGTACCGATGCACACCGGCGCGTAGCCGGTCGGGTGCGCCGCGCTCTTGGCCACCTTCTTCACGTTGGGCGCGGTGTGGATCACGGCATGCCCCGCCAGGTCGAAGCGCGTCTTGCGGCCGCGGTCGAACATGTGGATCTGGGTTGCGTCGCGGATGCCGTAGAGGGTGCCGTTGAGCGTTACGCTGTCGTTCACCTTCAGGGCGCGCACCTGCGCCTCGGTAATCGGCGTCTCGAATTCGTGATGGGCCATGTCAGTCCTGTGCGCCGAGCAGCGCCTGCTTGAGATTGTCCTGCACCGCGTGCGGGCCGAGCCAGATCCGCAGCAATGCGCGGTAGAAGTCTTCGCCCGCAATCGGCGCATCCGCGAGCGCGCCGTCGATTGATACCTGCGTGCCGGCGCCGGGCACCCAGTCGAGCCGGATGCGCATGCCCTCCTTCGCGGTGCCGATCTTTTGCATCACGGCTTCAAGCTGCTCGAGCCGCGGCTCGATCGCCTTGACCTCGACCTCGCTGTTGTTGGCCTCGACGCCTTCGCGCAGCGCATCGCTGAAGGTCTTCGCGTCGACGTCGCGCAGCATGCCGATCACAATCCGCTTGGGCCCGGACGCGTCGATCACCGACGCGGCGGTGGCGGCCTTGGCCGGCAGATAGAGCGCCATGGCGTAGACCTTGAAAATGAACTTGCGTCGCAACCCGGCGCCGTTCAGCACCAGCGGCTTGCCCCCCGCCTCGACCTGGTCGGCGAACTTCACCCCCGCGACCTCGGCCGCAGCCGCGGGCAGCGTCGCCGCCAGCGCCGCGACGGCAAGCAGCAGCCGAAGCCTAGAAGCCATACTCGAGCCCCGCGGGGCGGAAGGTCGCGCGCGCGCGGCGCGCCGAGTGGCACTGCATGTTCACCGCCACCGGGTTCATCGTGATGTGGGTGGCGGCGGTCTCGACGTGCACCGCGAACGAGGTCGAATCGCCGCCCAGTCCCTGCGGCCCGACGCCGAGCTTGTTCACCGCCTGCGTCAGCTGCGCCTCGAGCTTCGCGCCCTCGGGATCTTCGCATTGGCTGCCCAGCGGGCGCGTCGCGGCGACCTTGGCCAGATGCAGGCACAGGTCGGCGGTGCCGCCGACCCCGACCCCGACGATGGTCGGCGGGCAGGTCTTGCCGCCCGCATCGAGCACGCAGTCGACCACGAAAGTCTTTATCGCATCCACACCCTCGGCCGGGATCGCCATGCGCAGGAACGAATTGTTTTCCGAACCCGAGCCCTTGGGAATCATCTCGATCGCGAGCGTGTCGCGCTCGCGCGTGAAGTCGATATTGATCACCGGAACGCCGCGCCCGCAGGAGGTGTGCTCGTTGGCGCGCGTGACCGGGTGCACCACCGATGAGCGCAGCGGGTACTCGCGCGTGGCGCGCTCGCAGCCGCGGCGGATCGCGTCCTTCAGCTCGACGCCGTCGACTTCGACCCCGCGCCCGATCCAGACGTTGTAGATCGGGATCCCGGTGTCCTGGCACAACAGGTTGTCGGTGTCCTCGGCCACCTTGATGTTGGTGATCATGGTGCCGAGCACGCTCTTGGCGGTCGTGTCCGACTCGTGTCCCGCAAGCGCGGCGAAGCCCTGCTTGATGTCGGGTGGCAGGAGTTTGAGCGCGCGGATGTAAAGCTCTTTCGCCGCTTCCTCGATCTGGCCGGATTCGATCTTCATCTCGGTATTCTATCCATCGTTACAGCGCCAGCGCGAACGCCAGCGCGAGCGCGAGTGAAACCCCCGCCGCGACCGCCGCGAGGCTCTTGTGCCATTCGCGCCAGGGCAGGAACTCGAGCGCCAGCAGCCGCAGCCCGCCGCTGAAGTGCGCCGCCAGCAGCAGCACCAGGCCCCACTCGCCGAAGCGCACCAGCGGCTGGTCGGTCCAGCGCAGGAAAGCGTCGAGCCGCGCGGCGTTGTGCAGCGCAAGGCCCAGCACCCAGAAATGCGCCGGCAGGTAGAGCGCGAGCAGGATGCCAGAGGCCCGATGCACGAGGAATGCCCAGTAGCCCGGGTGGTTGCGCGCGCGCAGGGCGGGGTTCAAAGGAACACCCCGAGAATCGCGCGCGCACCGAGCCAGGCGAGCACCGCGGCGAAGGCGGCCAGCAGCCAATCGCGCGACGCGCCGCGCCAGCCGAGCCATTCCGCGAGCACCGCGCGCAGCCCGATCGGTACGTGCACCACGACCGCCAGCAGGAACACCGAGTAGAACCCGAGCCAGGCCAGGTTGCCGCGCGTGCGCTCGAGGATCTGCGCCGCGCTCAGGCCGCTGTGCGCCGCATAGATCATGGTCGCGAGGTGGACCGTCACGCACAGCGCAAGCAGCGCCGCGCTCGCGCGCTGCGCGCTCCACAGCAGCACTTCGCGCCTTGCGCTCACAGCTCGCCCCACAGCGCCGCCGCGGCCGCGGCGCGCTTCAGGCCCGCGATCCCGGCGGTAGGCGAAATGTGCTTCGGGCAGCGCTCGCTGCAGCTCAGATGCGTGTGGCAGGCATGGCAGCCGGCGTCGCCGGCGACCGCGCGCAGACGCTCGGTCTGCGCGTCGTCGCGCACGTCGCGCAGCAGAGTCCAGGCGCGGTTGAGCGCGGCCGGCCCGAGGTAATCCGGGTTCCAGGCCACCACGTCGCAGGAGCTGTAGCACACCGCGCAGCCGATGCACTCGATCGCCGCGTCGACCTGCCTGCGCGCCTCGGATTCCGGCGCGACGCGCTCGAAATCGTCGTGTCGCGTGCGCCGCCCCGCGAAGCGGCCGCGTGCGCGCGCCCATTTGTCGAAGAACTCGCGCATGTCGGCCACCAGGTCGCGGATCACCGGCAGGTTGGCGAGCGGCTTGAGCTCGAGCCGCCCGTCGGCGCACACCTGGTCGACGTGGGTGCGGCAGGTCCAGCGCGCGACGCCGTTGACCGTCATCGCGCACGAACCGCACATGCCGACCCGGCAGGCGAAGCGGTAGGCGAGCGTCGGATCGAGCGACCGCTGGATATAGGTGACCACGTCGAGCACGCTCTGGCTCGCCTGGCGCGGCACTTCAAACGACTGGAACTCGCCGCCCCGCGGTCCGCCGCGCCAGACGCGGAGTTGGAGCATGCTCATGCCGGCACCGCCGGCGCCGCCACGCGCTCGATCATCACGTTCACGCAGGCGGGCAGGCGCGACGCGGCCGCGCGGGCGAGCGCCGCGGGCAGTTCATCCGCGCGCTCGACGTGCTCGCCGTGCCCTCCGAGCGCGGCCGCGACGCGGTCGTAGCGCGTCGGCAGCAGCTCGCAGCCGCGGGCACGCTCGCGCCCGTAGGTCCTGAGCTGGATCTGGTGCTCGGCGTTCCAGCAGCCGTCGTTGCCGACCACCGCGACGAACGGCAGCTTGGCGCGCAGCGCGGTATCGAATTCGGCCATGTGCAGCCCAAAGGTGCCGTCGCCCAGCATGGCGAATACGCTCGCGGCGGGGCGCGCGAGCTTTGCGGCAATGGCGAACGGCAGTGCGCTCCCGATCGCGCCGGCCGGCCCGTTGATGATTCGCGTCGGGGCGCTGACGCAGGCCTGCGCCCACTGCCCGAACTCGCCGCCGTCGGCGACCAGCACCGCTTCGTCAGCGCGTTCGATCTCGCTCTGCACCGCGCGGCCGAGCTCGGCCGGGTGCACGGCGCCGGCACCGGGCGCTTGCCTGGCGACGGGACGCTCACGCAGCGCGGCCTCGACTTCGTCGCTCCAGCCCGAGCGCGCCGGCCGCGCCAGGCGCGCCAGCTGCGCCGCAGCCTCGAACGGGCTCGCGAGCGCGGCGAGGGCGAGGCGCGCCGGATCTCCCAGCGCGTAGCCCGCCTGGCGCAAGGCCTCCGGCTCGGGATCGAGCAGCATGAGCCGGCAATCCGCGCGCAGCGTCGGTGGCTGCCCATAACGCAGCGTGAAATCAAGCCGCTTGCCGAGCAGCACGACGAGGTCGGCCCGCGCCAGTACCCTGGCCAGGGCGCCGAGCGAGGGGTCCTTCACGCCGCGCGGACTTTCCATACATAGTGCGGGCACGCCGCTGGCTTCGGTGAGCGCGCGCAGGACCGCGCGTCCCCGATCGGTCGCCATCGCCGGCCCCGCCAGCACGAGCGGGCGCGCGGCGCGCGCGAGCTCGGCCAGCACCGCCTGCGCCGCCGCTTCGCCCAGCGGGATCGCCCCGACGCCGAACGCCTCGGTCGCGGCAACGGCATGCTCGCCATCCTCGATCCTGGCCTCGAGCACGTCGCTCGGTAGCCCGAGGTATACCGGCCCGGGCCGGCCGAATTTGGCGTGGCGCCAGGCGCGCGCCAGGTCCTCGCCGAGCGTGCGCGCGCTTTGGGCGCAGAACGCCGCCTTGACGACCGGCGCCGCCATTTCTCCCTGACGCATTTCCTGGAACGCGCCCTTGTGCCGCTCCCCGAGCGGCGCTTCGCCCGAGAGCAGCACCAGCGGCGACTCCGAGGCGAGCGCCGTATACAACGCGCTCACGCCATTGGCGTGCCCCGGGCCGCCGGTGAGCAGCGCCACGCCCGGTTCGCCCGTGAGCCTGCCCCAGGCATCGGCCATGTGGACCGCGGCCGCCTCGTGCCGCACGTGCACGAGCTCGGGGCCGCCATCGAGCAACGCGTCGTACACCGACATGACGTGATTGCCCGAGAGCGAGAATATATGCCGCGCGCCCGCCCGCTGCAGCGAGCGGGCCAGCACATCGGCTCCCCGCAAGGCGACCACCGGCGCCTCAGGCCGATTCGTACAGCCGCGTGAGGACGAACTCGCGGTGGCCGAGCGCCTCGGCGGAGGTCAGCCTGCCGTTGGCGGTGCGGAACATGCACTCGAGCAGCTTGTCGCCGGCCTGATCGGGCGTCATTTCCTTTCGCAGCAGCCCCGTGACATCGACGTCGATGTGCTCGCCCATGGTGCGCACCGTGCGCGGGTTGGCGCACAGCTTGATCACCGGCAGGATCGGATTGCCGATCACGTTGCCTTGCCCGGTGGGGAATAAGTGCACCGCGAACCCGGAGGCCGCGCACAGCGTCACCATCTCCGCGGCGGCCGAAGACGAGTCCATGAACCACAGCCCCGGCCCGGTCGGCGCCTCGGCCTTGTCGAGCACGCCGTCGACCACGCACTTGCGGCCGATTTTCTGGATGTTGCCCAGCGCCTTTTCCTCGATCGTGGTCAGGCCGCCCTCGATATTGCCCTTGGTTGGCTGCGAATCCGACAGATCGCTCGTCTTGTGGCGCTCGATCACTTCCTGGTAGCGGTCGAACATGAACTGGAACTTCTTTTTCACCTCGTCGTTTCTGCAGCGCGCCGCCACCAGATGCTCGCCGCCGGTGAGCTCGGTGGTCTCGCCGAAGCACAGCGTCGTGCCCTGCGCATAGAGCTTGTCGAACGCGTTGCCCACCGTCGGGTTCGAGCCGCAGCCGGAAGTGGTGTCGGACTCGCCGCACTTGGTCGAGACCCACAATTCCTTCAGCGGCCGCTCCTCGCGCCGCTGCTCGCCCGCCCACTGCACGTATTCCTTCGCCGCCTTGGACGCGCGCATGATCGTGTCGTGGTCGCCGTGCTGCTCGATGCCGAAGTAGGACACCGGCTTGCCGGTCGCGGCGATGCCGTCGGCGACCTTCTTGCCCCATTGCTCCTCGATGCAGATCACCACCACCGCGGCGACGTTCGGGTTCGAGCCGGTGCCGATCAGGGTGCGGAAATGCAGGTCGAGGTCGGCGCCGAACTGCAGCCGCCCGTAGGGGTGCGGCAGCGCCATGGTGCCCTTGATGTTGTTCGCCACTGCCTCGGCGGCGGCGTTCGAAATGTCGTCCACCGGCAGGATGATGACGTGGTTGCGCACGCCGACGCGGCCGTTTTCGCGCTTGTAGCCCCAGAAACTCGCTTTTGACAGGTCCATTCTCACCACCGCTTTGTCTTTAGGTTTTGCACATGCAGGTGCTCGCCGCGCTTGATCGGCGCCACCACTTTTCCGATATCGACGCCGTACTTGATCACGGTGTCGCCCGGCTTGTAGTCCTTGAGCGACACCTTGTGCCCGATCGGGATGTCGCTTTGCGCCTTGACCTTGATGTCCTTGTCGTCTTCCATGATCCAGCCGGTCAGCTCCTGCCCGGCCTTCACGCCCTCGACCACGACAACGCCGACGCCGTCGCCTTCCTCGTGCACTACGAATTGAATCATCGCGTTCTCCATACGGTTTGCGCGCTTGCGGGGAACGGGCAGTCTAAGCCCGCCGTGAGGGCATAGTCAACTATATGAGTTGTATGACTTACATGCTAGACTCCCCGCGCCATGAACCAGGTCCTCGACCGCGGGGTCGCCGCGCCGCTTTACAAGGAAGTGAAGCGGGTGCTCACCCATAGCCTGGCGCAAGGCGAATGGCAGCCCGGCGAAGCGCTGCCCTCGGAATCGAAGCTGGCGCAGCGCTACGGCGTTTCGATCGGCACCCTGCGCAAGGCGATCGACGAACTGGTGGCCGAGGGCGTCGTCGTGCGCCGCCAGGGCAGCGGCACCTTCATCGCCACGCACGGGGCCAACCGCCTGATGTTCCACTTCTTCCACGTCGTACCGCGCGAGGGCGAAAAGCGGTACCCGCGCACTGCGACGCTCGCGTTCCGCCGCGGCCGCGCGGAAGGCGCCGAAGCCGCCAGGCTCGGCATCGCGGCCGGCGACCCGGTGCTGCGCATCCGCAATCTGCTCTCGCTGGCGGACAAGCCGGTGATCCTCGACGACCTGGTCTTGCCGCAGCGCCTGTTCCCCGACCTCACCGAGCGCATCCTGACCGGGCGCGACAACACCATCTACCACCTCTACCAGACGCGCTACGGCATCAACGTGCTGCGCACCGGCGAGCGGCTGCGCGCTACTCTCGCCGACGCCGAGGTCGCAAAACTGCTCGGCGTCAGGAAGGGCGCACCGCTGCTCGAGATCGACCGCGTCGCGTACACTTACCACAGCGCGCCGGTCGAGCTGCGCCGCAGCCTGGTCAATACCGCCGCGCACGAGTACTTCTCGGACATTGGAAAATGAGCCGCAGATGAGCTCACGGCGCGACTTTCTACGTGCGCTCGCCGCGCTCGGCCTCGCGGCGGGCACGCCGCCCCGCGTCGCAGCCGCGCCGCGCTTCGCGCGCGACCCGTTCCGCCTCGGCGTCGCCTCGGGCTACCCGAGCGCCGGCAGCGCGGTGCTGTGGACCCGCCTGATCACCGACATCGAGCAATACGACGGCGGGCTCGACCCTGCGGCGGTGCGGGTGCGCTGGGAAGTCGCCGCGGACGAAGCGATGCGCACCATCGTCGCCTCGGGCGTCGAGAACGCGACCCCGGAGTGGGCGCACTCGGTGCACGCGGAAGTAAAGGGACTCGAACCCGGGCGCTGGTACTGGTACCGCTTCGCGGCTGGCGACGCGCTGAGCCCGATCGGCAAGCTGCGCATCGCACCGCGGCGCGACGCGCCGGTCGAGCGGCTGCGCTTCGCCTTCGCCTCGTGCCAGCAGTACGAGCAGGGCTACTACGGCGCCTGGCGCCATGTCGTGCGTGACGACCCGGAGCTGGTGGTGTTCCTGGGCGACTACATCTACGAGTCTTCCTGGGGCCGCCGCCACGTGCGAAAGCAAAATCCGGGCGAGCCCTACACGCTCGAGGAATACCGCATGCGCTACGCCTGCTACAAGAGCGACCCCGACCTGCAGGCCGCGCATGCGGCCTGCGCCTGGCTCGCGACCTGGGACGACCACGAGGTCGACAACGACTACGCCGACGACCGCGGCGGCGACGGCATGACGGGCGCGCGCTTCCTCGCGCGCCGCGCCGCGGCCTACCGCGCCTACTACGAGCACATGCCGCTGCCCGCGCGCATGCGGCCCGACGGCCCGCACATGCGCATCCACACCCAGTTCGGCTGGGGTGCGCTGGCTCGCTTTTACCTGCTCGACGACCGGCAGTACCGTGCGCACCAGGTCTGTCCGCGCCACTCGGGCGGCAGCAACGTGATCGACCTGCGCCAGTGCCCCGCGCTCGCAGATCCGGGCCGCAGCCTGCTCGGCGCCGCGCAGGAAGCCTGGCTCGAGCGCGCCTTCGGCGCCTCGCGCACCGGGTGGAATATCATCGCGCAGCAGACCCTGATGGCGCGCTTCGGCGTCGGCAGCGGCAGCGCGCGGCGCTACTGGACCGACGGCTGGGACGGCTACCCGGTAGCGCGCAAACGGCTTTTGAATTCAATTCAATCCCAAAAGCTCCAAAACCCGGTCGTGATCGGCGGCGACGTACACCATCACGCGGTGGCCGACCTGAAGCTCGATTTCGACGACCCCGCCTCGCCGGTGCTGGCGAGCGAATTCTGCGGCACCTCGATCACCTCGCAGGCGCGCGCGCAGAAGCAGCTCGACGCCGCGCGCGAAGACAACCCGCACGTCAAGCTCGCCGACGGCCGCTACCGCGGCTACGTGGGCATGGACATCGAGTCCGGAAAGCTGAAAGCCGACCTGCGCGCAATGGAAAGCGTGGCGCAGCGCGACGCCGCCTGCGGCACGCTCGCGAGCTTCGTGGTCGATAGCGGACGCCCCGGGCCGCAGCGCGCCTAGGCGCTAGCGGCAGCGCAGGTTGGCGCTTGGATCCTCGAGCGGTTTGGTGCAGTCCTGCTCGTGCACCGTACGGCCTTCGAGCAGCGCGGGCGGCTCCGTGCGCTCGCCCCCCGAGCCATACATCGCCCCCAGCGCGCCGATCGCGATGACCGCCCCCAGCGCCGAGCCGCTCTGGATGTCGATACCCAGGTAGGTTCCGCTCGCCGACCCTGCCCCGGCCGAAACCTGCGTATGCGAAGCACAGCCGGCGGCGATCAAGCAGAGCAGGACTGCAAGATGGCGCATGCGGCCAATTCTAGACGTTTGATCCACGTCAATGAAGCCGGTCCAGCACGGCGCAAGATAAATCCAGGTTCCTTTCGTAAGCGGGAGAACGTCATGTCTTACAAGACGATCCTGGTCCACCTCGATGCTGCCAAGGGCATCGATTCGCGCCTCGACATCGCATTCGCGCTGGCGCAGAAATTCGACGCCCATCTGGTCGGCCTGCACGCGCTGAGCGTGACCCCGCTGCCGGGCTGGGCGATCGCCGAGGCGGGTGAGTTCTTCGAGAAGGCGGAGGCGAAGGCGCGCGTCGCGCTCATGGAAGCCGCGCACAAGGCCTGGAACGCCGCGGTGCAGCGCACCAACTGCTCGAAGTGCGAATGGCGCAGCTCGACGGCGGACGCGCTCGACGCGGTGACCTTGCACGCCCGCTACGCCGACCTGGTGGTCATCGGGCAGGACGACGACAGCGGCGGCAACGGCCTGACGCGGGATTTTGCGCAGCACCTGCTGCTCGCCGCGGGACGCCCGGTGCTGATGGTGCCGTACGCGCGAGACAAGCGCGCGCCAGGCAACAAGGTGCTGGTGGCCTGGAACGCGAGCCAGGAGGCCACCCGCGCGCTCACCGACGCGCTGCCTCTGCTGCAGGGCGCCAAGCAGGTGCAGGTGGCCGCGTTCAACGTCGGCAAGAAGGGCGGCATGCACGGCGACGTGCCCGGCGCCGATATCGGCCTCTATCTATCGCGCCACGGGGTGAAGGTCACCGTGTCGCAGTTCCAGGCCGACGACGTCGACGTCGGAAATCAGCTCCTGTCGCGCGCCGCCGACCTCGATTCGGACCTGATCGTGATGGGCGCGTACGGCCATTCGCGCATGTCGGAGCTGATCCTGGGCGGCGTGACCCGCACCCTGCTCGAGTCGATGACCGTTCCGGTCCTGATGTCGCACTAGGCGGCTGATGCGGCGCGCCTGAGGCGGTCGCGCACCGCCGCCCACGCGGGTTCCTCCGGCGGCTGCTCGACCAGGATCTGCTCACAGCCCGCCGCGTCCAGCTCGCGCAGCGCGGCGTACAACCTGCGGGCATAGCCCTCGGGGTCACGCGGCATGCGTAACCAGCGCGCAGCGCGCGTATCGGGACGCGAGTAAGCGAGTACCGCGGAGTTCCCGCCGCCGGCCGCGATTTCAGCATCGATCGCGTGCGGCGGCACCAGCTTGAGCGGAGTCTTCGGAGCGTAGTGCCGATCGAGGGTGCCCGAGACGCGCGGCGCGGCCGCATCGGCCCCCGCGACCGGCGCGCCGAGCACCTGCTCGAGCTGCGCCGCCGCGATTCGACCCGGGCGCAGGAGCACCGCGCGCCCGCGAGAGAGGTCGACGATAGTCGATTCAATGCCTACTTCCCCGGCTGCACCCTCCAGGATGAAGTCAACGCCTGCCGGAAAATCCGCCTTCACATGACGCGCGCTCGTGGCGCTGACGCGGCCGAAGACGTTTGCCGAAGGCGCGGCGATGGCGCCGCCGAATTCACGCAGCAGCGCCTGCGCCACCGGGTGTGACGGCACGCGCAGGCCGATCGTGTCCTGCCCGCCGGTGACGAAGTCGCCCACGTGCGACGCGCGCTTGAGGATCAGCGTGAGCGGCCCGGGCCAGAAGCGCGCGGCGAGCCTGCGCGCCGCCTCGGGCACTTCGCGCGCCCAGGCAAAGGCGTCTTCCGCGCTGGCGAAGTGCGCGATCACCGGATGGTCCGCCGGGCGCCGCTTGAGCGCGTAGAGCTTGTTCAGCGCGGCTTCGCTCGAAGCGTCCGCCCCGAGCCCGTACACCGTTTCGGTGGGGAACGCGACCAGTCCGCCGGCGCGCAGGGTCTCGGCCGCGCGCCGGAGCTCGCCGCTCACAGCTTGAGCGGCGCAGCCTGGAGAACCGCCTCGGTCTGCTTGCGGCGGAAATCCTCGAGCTTCTTCGCCATGCCGGCGTCCGACAGCGCGAGCAGCGCCACGGCGAACAGCGCGGCATTCGCCGCGCCCGCCTCGCCGATGGCGAAGGTCGCCACCGGAATGCCCTTGGGCATCTGCACCGTCGAGAGCAGCGAATCCAGTCCCTGCAGGTGCTTGGAAGGCATCGGCACGCCGAGCACGGGCAGCGTAGTGTGCGCCGCGACCACCCCCGCAAGGTGCGCCGCGCCTCCCGCGGCGGCGATGATCGCGTTGACGCCGCGCTCTGCGGCGCCGCCGGCCCACTCCGCGACGGCGTGCGGGGTGCGGTGCGCGGACATGGCCTTGGCCTCGAACGGCACGCCGAAGTCCTGCAGCACCTTGGCCGCCGCCTTCATGGTTTCCCAGTCGGAAGTCGACCCCATCACGATACCGATCATGCAAGCTTTCTCCCTGTCAGTCGCTCCAGCGCTTCACGGTACTTCTCCGATGTCTTCGCGATCACCTCGGGCGGGAGCTTCGGCGCCGGCGGCGTCTTGTCCCAGTCCAGGGTCTCCAGGTAGTCGCGCACGTATTGCTTGTCGAACGACGGCGGGCTGATGCCGACCCGATAGGAGTCCGCGGGCCAGAAACGCGAGGAGTCCGCGGTCAGCGCCTCGTCGATCAGCACCAGCTGGCCCCGCGCGTCGGTGCCGAACTCGAATTTGGTGTCGGCGATGATGATGCCCCTGCCAGCCGCGTAGTCGGCCGCCTCCGTGTAAAGGCGGATGGAAACATCGCGCACCTGCTCAGCGAGCGGCCGTCCGATCAGCTTGACGACCTCGTCGAAGGAGATGTTCTCGTCGTGGCCCTCGGCTGCCTTGGTGGCCGGGGTGAAGATCGGCTCGGGCAGCTTCTGCGCCTGCTCGAGCCCCTTTGGCAGCTTGATGCCGCACACCTTGCCGCTCTTCTGGTAGTCCTTCCAGCCCGAGCCGATGAGGTAGCCGCGCACCACTGCCTCGATCGGCAGCGCCTTCAGCTTCTTCACTACCACCGAGCGGCCGCGCAGCTGCGCTTTCTCGGCCGCGTCGCGCACCACCGACTGAGGATCGATTTCGGTCAGGTGATTGGGCACCACGTGCGCCAGCTTCTCGAACCAGAAGTTCGACATCTGGGTCAGCACCGCGCCCTTGTCCGGAATCGGGTCGGGCAGCACCACGTCGAAGGCGGACAGCCGGTCGCTGACGACGATCAGCAATTTGTCGTCGCCGACCGCGTAGATGTCGCGCACTTTGCCGCGGCCGATGCGCGGCAGGCTCGCGATGCCCGACTCGAACAGGGCGGCGCTCATGCGGCCTGGTTTTCGAGTCCGGGCTTCCACTTGCCCTGGCAGGCAAGACCGTTCATATGCGCCCTGTGATGGAACGCCTTCTGCGCCGCGGCGACGTTCTGCAGGCTGCCGCGCCAGGCCTTGAGCGCGGGATTCTGCAGCGCGCGCGAGTACGAGAACGTGAGCGGCCAGGGCAGCCCCTTCATTTCCGCCATCGCGTTCAGGTGCGCAGTGGCGTCCAGGTCCGACTGGCCGCCGGAGAGGAACACGACGCCCGGTTGCGCCGCCGGCACGGTGCGCTTGAGCACCCGCACGGTGCGCTCGGCAACCTCCTCGACGCCGGCCTGGCGCGCGCACGCCTTGCCCGAGAGCACCATGCTCGCCTTGAGGATGGTGTGTTCGAGCGAGACGTTGTGCGCCGCGAGCGCTGCGTAAGTGGCGCGCAGCGTCGCTTCGCTCACTTCCTCGCAGCGCTCGATCGTGTGGTCGCCGTCGAGCAGCACCTCGGGTTCGATGACTGGCACGATCGAGGCCTCCTGGCACAGCGCCGCATAGCGCGCCAGCGCATGCGCGTTGGCGTACAGGCAGGCGTGCGTCGGAATGCCCTCGCTAATGTGGATCACGGCGCGCCACTTGGCGAAGCGCGCGCCGAGCTTGAAATACTCCGCCAGCCGCTCGCGCAGGCCGTCGAGCCCTTCGGTGACGGTCTCGCCGGGACACAGTGCCAAGTCCTTGGTGCCCTTGTCGACCTTAATGCCGGGGATGATCCCCTTGCCGGCCAGGAATTCGGGAAACGGCACGCCGTCGCTGGTCTTCTGACGAACGGTTTCGTCGAACAGGATCACGCCGGAGACGTACTGCTCGACGCCCGGCGTGGCGAACAGCAGGCCGCGGTAGGCGCGGCGGTTCTCCTCCGTGCTTTCGACGCCGACAGACTTGAAGCGCTTGTCGCAGGTGCCGCTCGATTCGTCGGCGGCGAGGATGCCCCTGCCCTTCGCGACCATCGCGGCCGCGGTTTTGGATAGCAATGCCTTGTCCATAGGGAACCTCGGTGTAGAGATGAAGCGGGGAGTGAAACGCCGCGATTTTACCGCCGCCCTCTATTCGGGGCCAGCTTTAAGCCTGGTTTAAGGCGTGCGGGCGATCCTCCGGCCTGCGCGGCAAATTCAGCGATAATGCGGCCCCTTGAAGCCGCAGCGCAAGCCTCACAACCCATGATCCGAATCGAGAATCTGGTGAAGTCGTTCGGCCCGAAGCGCGCGGTGGACGGCGTTACGTTCAACGTCGAGCGCGGCGAGGTGCTCGGCTTCCTGGGGCCGAACGGCGCCGGCAAGTCGACCACCATGCGCATGATCACGGGCTTCATCCCGCCCACCGAGGGCAAGGTCGCGGTCGGCGGCTACGACGTGACCGAGTCGCCGCTCGAGGTCAAGCGCCTGATCGGCTACCTGCCCGAGGCCGCGCCCTCGTACCCCGACATGACGGTGCACGGCTTCCTCGCCTTCGCCGCCGACATGCGGGGCTTGAGCGGCGAAGCCAAGAACAAGGCGATCGGCCGCGTGGTCGAGCTGTGCTTCCTGTCCTCGGTGCTGCACCAGGGCATCGACACCCTGTCCAAGGGCTACAAGCACCGCGCCTGTCTTGCGCAGGCGCTGATCCACGATCCGGAGGTGCTGGTGCTCGACGAGCCGACCGACGGTCTCGACCCGAACCAGAAACACGAGGTACGCAACCTGATACGCGACCTCGGCCGCAGCAAGGCGGTCGTGTTCTCCACCCACATTCTGGAGGAAGTCGATGCCGCGTGCACCCGCGCCATCATCATCGACCGCGGCCGCATCGTCGCCAACGGCACGCCCGCGGAGCTGCGCGGCATGTCCGGGCTGGCCGGTGCGGTAACTGTTTCAGGCCAGGGCGTGAGCGCCGACAAGCTGGCGCCGCTCGGCCGGGTCGAAGTGGTGGACGGCGCATACCGCGTGTTCCCGGCGGACAAGGCCGCGGCGGGCGAGCTGGCGCGCGAGGTCGCCGAGCTCGCCACGCGCGAAGGCTGGCGGCTCGAGGCGCTGCGCACCGAAGAAGGCCAGCTCGAGGAAGTGTTCCGCCGCATCACGCTGCCAGACACGGTGAAGAAATGATCTCCGCCTGGAAGACCGTCCGCACCATAGCGCGGCGCGAGCTGACGAGCTATTTCACCTCCCCGGTGGCCTACGTGTTCCTGGTCATCTTTCTGCTGCTGACGGGCTTTTTCACCTTCACCGCGGGTGGCTTCTTCGAGCGCGGCGAGGCGAGCCTGGCGTCGTTCTTCGCCTGGCACCCGTGGCTCTACCTGGTGCTGGTGCCCGCGGTCGGCATGCGCCTGTGGTCCGAGGAACGCCGCTCGGGGACGCTGGAGCTGCTGCTCACCATGCCGGTGACGGCCTGGCAGGCGATCCTCGGCAAGTTCCTCGCTTCCTGGGCCTTCCTCGCTATCGCGCTCGCGCTCACCTTCCCGGTGGTGCTAACCGTGAACGTGCTCGGCGACCCCGACAACGGCGTGATCGCGAGCGGCTACTTCGGCAGCCTGCTGCTGGCGGGATCCTATCTGGCGCTCACCTGCATGACCTCGGCCCTGACGCGCAACCAGGTGGTCGCCTTCATCCTCGGGGTGGTGATCTGCCTGTTCCTCATCCTGTGCGGCTTCAACCCGGTGACCGATCTGCTGACGCGCTGGGCCAGCCCCGCGGTGGTCGACACCGTGGCGGCGTTCTCGGTGATTCCGCACTTCGACGGCTTCCAGAAAGGCGTGATCGATACGCGCGACCTGTTCTACTTCCTCTCGGTGATCGGCTTCGCGTTGTTCGCGACCGGCGTCATCCTGCGCAACCACCGGGCAGGCTAGCATGATGAAGAAATACGAAACCCTGGTCTATTCGGCCGTCGGCCTGGCGGCGCTGTTCCTGATCCTGGTGGCGTTCAACTACCTGGCGGGCATCACCCCGCTGCGCGCCGACCTGACCGAAGGCAAGCTCTACACCCTGTCGGCCGGCACCAGGAAGCTGCTGCACGGGCTCGAGGCGCCGGTCAAAATCAAGCTCTACGTCTCGCGCGACGAGTCCGTGCCGGTTCAGCTGCGGGCGTTCTCCAAACGCGTCGAGGATATCGTCAACGAGCTCAAGGCGGTCGCGGGCAAGAACCTGGTGGTCGAGATCTATCACCCGCAGCCCGACTCGGAGGAAGAGGACGCCGCGCAACTCGACGGCATCGAGGCGCAGCAGCTGCCGAGCGGCGATTCGTTCTACCTCGGCGCGGCGGTGAGCCGGCTCGAGCGCAAGCAGACGCTGCCGGTCATCTCGCCGCAGCGCGAGCCGCTGCTCGAATACGATCTGGTGCGCGCCATCGCCCGCGTCAGCTCGCCGCAGCAGCCGGTGGTCGGCGTGATGAGCGCGCTGCCGGTGCTGGGCGAAGCCTACAACCCCATGACGCGCCGCCCGTCCGATCCCTGGGTGCTGGCGAACGAGCTCAAGCGCGAGTTCGACGTCAAGCAAGTGAACATGTCGGCGACGGAAATACCCAAGGACCTGAAGGTGCTGCTGCTGATTCACCCGCGCGACGTCACGCCGCAGACCGAGTACGCGCTCGACCAGTTCGTGCTGCGCGGCGGCAAGCTGATTGCGTTCGTCGACCCGTACGCCTACTTCGACCAGCTGCCGAGCGTGCCCGGAATGCCGCAGCAGGGCACCAGCTCATCGCTGCCGGCGCTGTTCAAGGCCTGGGGCGTGGAGATGGATCCCGGCAAGGTCCTGTCGGACGTGGTCTACGCCTCGGGCGGCGGGCAACGCTATACGCCGACGGTGCTGTCGCTCAACCGCGGCGCGTTCGACCGCGACGACGTGGTCACCAGCCAGCTCGAGACGCTGCTGTACGTGTTCGGCGGCGCGTTCAAGGTCAAGCCGGCCGAGGGCCTGAAGGTCACCGACCTGGTCAGCAGCTCGCCGAACTCGATGCTGGTCGACGATTCGGTCGCCACCGCGTCGGGCGACGCCGCGACCAAGGATTTCCGCCCCGGCGGCAAGTCCTGGCCGCTCGCGTTGCGCCTTACCGGCAAGTTCAAGACCGCGTTTCCGGACGGACCGCCCGCGGCGCCGGGCAGCAAGGACAAGGACAAGAAGAAGAACGCCTCCCCGGCGCAGCTCAAGGGGTCGGCGCATGACAACTCGGTAATCCTGGTGGCCGACACGGACATGCTCGCCGACCCGGCAGCGGTCGACGTGCGGGACGTCTTCGGGCGCAAGGTGGTGGTGCCCTCCAACGGCAACCTCGCCTTCGCGCTCGGCATGGTCGAGCAATTCGCCGCGGGCGACGATCTTATTTCGCTGCGCAGCCGCGCCGCCTCGTTCCGCCCGCTCACCGTGGTGCGCGAGCTCGAGGCCAACGCGCAGAAGCAGTACTTCGGCAAGATCCGCGAGCTCGAGCAGGAGATCAAGAGCACCACCGACAAGCTGCAGGAGCTGCAGAAGGCGCAGGGCGGCAGCGACGCCTCGGCCCAGATCCTCACTGCAGGACAGCAGGCCGAGCTGGACCGGTTCCGCAAGCAGGTCGCGAAAACCAAGCTCGAGCTCAAGGAGGTGCGCAAGAACCTGCGCCGCGACTCGGAAAGCCTGGTGTTCTGGACCAAGGTAGCCAACATCGCGCTGATGCCCCTGCTGGTGGCGCTGTTCGGGCTCATGGTGGCGCTGCTGCGCAGGCGCAGGGCGGCGGGGCTATGAACGCGCGCTTCGCCGCGATCCTGATCGTGCTGCTGGCGGTGCTCGGCGGCGGCGCGGTGCTGGTCTACCAGCAGCAGCACGCGCGCGAACCCTCCAACGTCGGTACGCTGGGCCAGCCGCTGCTCAAGGGCCTGGCGGCGCCGGACATCGCCGCGATCCGGATCGCGGAGCCGAGATCCATTGTCACTCTCGAACGCAAGGGCAACGGCTGGGTAATCGACGAGCGCGCCGGCTTTCCAGCCGATTTCGACAAGGTGCGCGCCTTCGTGCTCGAGGCGCTCGAGCTGAAGATCGGGCAGAGTGAGCCGATCGGCGCGCAGGACCGCGCCCGGCTGCACCTGCTCGAGCCGGACAAAGGCGACGGCGCGGGCACGCTGGTGGAATTCCGCGCCGCGGGCGGCAAGCCGCTGGCGAGCCTGCTGATCGGCGACAAATACTTCAAGAAAGCGCCCGCGGATCCCGCGACCGCGACCGCCGACGGGCGCTTCGTGCTGCGGCCGGACGATCCGCAAACCGTCTACGTCGTGTCCGATCCGCTCGGGCAGGCCGCCGCGCGCAGCGCGGTCTGGATCGACAGGAGCGGAATCAGCGCGCAGAAGCTGAAGACGCTCGAAGTGCGTCTCGCGGGAGAAGCGCCCTGGAAGATCGCGCGCGCGGGCGACAACGCCGAGTGGAGGCTGGCGGGCGCGCGGGCCGGGGAAAAGCTCGAGATCACCAAGGCGAACGCGGCGTCGTACTCGCTCTCGCTGCTCGAGCTGGCCGATGTGGCCCCGCCGGGAACGAGCGCGCAAAGCGCCGGCTTCGACAAGCCCACGGCGACCATCGCCGCCACCACCCTGGACGGCCTCAGCTACGAGTTCAGCGTCGGC
>Ga0315556_1000053_pt1 | contig 54272 bp, 49 predicted proteins | sample SalMarSW160310MG_FD_202112 | JGI IMG/M metagenome (GOLD analysis project Ga0315556, IMG submission 202112) | Salt marsh sediment microbial communities from the Plum Island Ecosystem LTER, Massachusetts, United States - Salt Marsh Sediment SW1603-10 ...
GTTGAGCTACGGGCAGCCCGCCTGCAAAGCTGGTCGGGGTGGAGAGATTCGAACTCCCGACATCTTGCTCCCAAAGCAAGCGCGCTACCAGGCTGCGCCACACCCCGAAAAACGGTCGCACATGATACTCCGGGCACGCCCGCGGAGCAACGCAACCCCGTGAAAAACCTGGAAGATAACCGCTATCCGAGTTTGCTTGCGGGAGGGGTCTATTTCTGCTAAAAAGCGCCTTTCCTTTTTCTAGGCAACTGCATCAATGGCCGTCGAACTGACCCGGAAGAGCTTCACGCCGTACGCGCCAAAGAAGGGCGAAGAATATATGAACGCGCGCCAGCGCACGCACTTCCGGAAGATCCTCGAACAGATCAAATCCGAGCTTTCGGAAGAGATCGACCGCACGGTGCACACCATGCAGGACGAGGCGACGGTGTTCGCGGACCCCAATGATCGTGCCAGCCAGGAGTCCGACATGGCGCTGGAACTGCGCAATCGCGACCGGGAACGAAAGCTGATCAAGAAGATCGACGAAACGATCGGCCGTATCGACGCGAACGAATACGGCTATTGCGACAGCTGCGGGGTGGAAATCGGCCTCAAGCGTCTTGAGGCGCGTCCGACCGCCACCTTGTGCATAGATTGCAAGACCCTCGACGAGTTGCGCGAGAAGCAAGTCGCCAAATAGGGGGCGTCGCGCGACGTAAATGAAAAAGGGCGCCGAGGCGCCCTTTTTGCCGTCCGGGGATCGATTCCCCGCTCAGTTCTGCTTCGCTGTCTCGGGCGGGTTGATCGCCTTCATCGACAACCGCACGCGGCCCTTGTCGTCGGCCTCCAGTACCTTGACCTTCACGATCTGGCCTTCCTTGAGGTAGTCAGACACTGCGTTTACCCGCTCGTTGCTGATTTGCGAGATGTGCAGCAGGCCATCGCGTCCGGGCAACAGCTGGATGATCGCGCCGAAGTCGAGCAATCTCAGCACTGGCCCCTCGTAGATCTTGCCGACTTCTACGTCCGCAGTGAGCTCGAGAATCTTCTGCTTCGCTGCCTCGCCGCCCTCGGCGCTCGTTGATGCGATCGACACGGTGCCGTCATCCTCGATTTCGATCGTTGCGCCAGTTGCCTCTTGCAGGCCGCGGATCACGACGCCGCCCTTGCCGATCACATCGCGGATCTTTTCCGGATTGATCTTGATCTTGATGATACGCGGGGCGAAGGTCGAAACCTCCTGCCGCGAATGCTCGATCGTCTGCTGCATCAGGCCAAGGATGTGTATCCTGCCTTCGCGCGCCTGGTCGAGCGCCACGCGCATGATTTCCTTGGTGATCGACTCGATCTTGAGGTCCATCTGCAGCGCGGTGATGCCGCGGTCGGTACCGGCCACCTTGAAGTCCATGTCGCCGAGATGATCCTCGTCGCCGAGAATGTCGGTAAGCACCGCAAAGCGATTACCGTCCTTGATCAAACCCATCGCGATTCCCGCCACGTGAGCCTTGACCGGCACACCCGCGTCCATCAGCGCCAGGCTGCCGCCGCACACCGACGCCATCGATGACGAGCCATTGGACTCGGTGATCTCGGACACGACTCGCATCGAATAGCCGAACTCCTCGGCCGTAGGCAGCACCGCGGCCAGCGCTCGCTTGGCGAGTCGGCCATGGCCGACTTCACGCCGCTTCGGCGTACCCATGCGTCCGGCTTCGCCTGTCGCGTACGGAGGCATGTTGTAGTGGAGCATGAAGCGCTCACGATACTCGCCCATCAGGGCGTCGATGATCTGCTCGTCGCGCCCGGTTCCCAGCGTCACGGTGACCAGAGCCTGCGTTTCGCCCCGGGTGAACAACGCCGAACCATGAGTCCGCGGCAGAACGCCGGGACGAATGGTAATCGGTCGCACGGTACGCGTATCGCGCCCGTCGATGCGGGGTTCCCCGTCGAGGATCTGGGTGCGCACGATCTTCGATTCGAGCTCGAAGAAGATGTCTTTCACTTCGCTCGGGTTGATTTCGCTGCCGGATTCCTTCGACTCTTCCTGCAGCTTGGCAAGAGTTCCTTTTCGGATCTCCCCGAGCCGCACGTTGCGCGCCTGCTTCTGGCGCATTTCGAATGCCTCGCGCAGGTCCTTCTCCGCCAGAGCCGCCACTCGGGCGTTCAATTCTTCATTCTTCGCCGACAGTTGCACGTCCCACGCCGGCTTGCCCGCAACCTCCGCCAGCTCGTCGATCGCCCGAATGGCCGCCTGCATCTGCTCGTGGCCGAACATTACGGCGCCGAGCATCACGTCCTCCGGCAGTTCCTGCGCTTCGGACTCCACCATCAACACGCCCTGCTCCGTGCCCGCGACGACCAGATTCAGCTTAGAGCTCTGTAACTGCGTTGCCGTCGGATTCAGGACGTACTGGCCGTCGATATAGCCGACGCGGCAACCGCCGATCGGCCCGCTGAACGGAATGCCCGAGAGGGTGAGCGCCGCTGAGACTCCGAGCATGGCCGGGATATCAGGATCCACCTCGGGATTGCACGACATGACGGTCGCGACGACCTGCACTTCGTTGTAGAACCCATCCGGGAACAGCGGCCGGATCGGCCGGTCTATCAGTCTGCAAGTAAGCGTCTCTTTCTCTGAAGGGCGCCCCTCGCGTTTGAAGAACCCCCCCGGTATCTTGCCGGCGGCATACGTCTTCTCGACATAGTCGACCGTCAGCGGGAAGAACTCCTGGCCCGGACGCGCCTGCTTCGCCGCCACCACAGTGGCCAAGACGACAGTGTCGTCGATGGTGCAGAGCACGGCGCCATGCGCCTGGCGGGCAATCTCGCCGGTTTCTAGGGTGACTTGCTGGGAACCGTATGTGAACGACTTTTTGATTGGATTCAAGGCCTGTTTCCTCTAAATACAGGGGACGCCACCGTGGCGGCGCGCGGGTGCGGCGCTCAGCGTGCGCGGCTGACGCAACAAACGAAAACGCTCATCCATCGAATGAGCGTTTTCCGTCGAAGCATCGAGGGAGAAGCTACTTGCGCAGTCCGAGCCGCTCGATCAGCGCCCGGTACTTGTCGGCATCGGTGCGCTTCAGGTAGTCGAGCAACTTACGCCGCTGGCTGACCATCTTCAGCAGGCCGCGGCGCGAATGGAAATCCTTGACGTGACTCTTGAAGTGCTCGGAAAGACCGTTGATGCGCTCGGTAAGAAGAGCGACCTGCACCTCCGGCGAGCCAGTGTCTTTCCCGGAGCGTTGAAACTGTTGAACGACTTGCGCCTTTTGCGCGACCTGCAATCCCATATTCTCTCCTCGTGCAAAGCGGGATTTTAACTCAAGCTGCGCGCTATTCACAAGTTTTTTTATGTATTTCAGCCGGTTGCGCCTCTCCCGGCTGTTGCGGCGCGGTCAATCTCACGGGACGCACCGTGCCCGCTGCGTCGGCCAGGCCGACTCCGATCAGGCCGGCGGGGCCGTACACGGCGCATTGCCCCGGGGAGGCAGCGCCAATCTGGATCGCCTGCCCGTTGCGGAAACGTGCTTCCTGTCCGGCGGCGCAGTCCAGCCGGGGCAGGTCGTGCAGCATCGCGTCGAGCGGCAACAGCTTGCGCTCGCGCTCAGCCTCGCTCATCGCCTCCAGCGCCTCAAGGCTTGTCGCGTCGCGCAGGAATAGAGCACCAACCGCGGTGCGGCGCAGCGCGGCAAGGTGCGCTCCCGTGCCCAGGGCTGCGCCGATATCCTCCGCCAGGGTGCGCACGTAGGTCCCTTTGCTGCAGCGCACGCGAAGCTCCAGAAGATCTCCCCGCAGTGAAGCCAGCTCCAGCTCGTGGATCACAACCTGCCGCGGACGGCGCTCCACCGACTTGCCCTCCCGCGCCAGCGCGTACAGAGGCCTGCCTTCGAACTTCAGCGCCGAATACATCGGCGGGAGCTGCGAGATCTCGCCCCGGAATCGCGCCAGCGCCGCCTCGATCTGCGTTTCGGACACCGCCACAGGCCGTCGTCCGGTGACCTCGCCTTCCGCATCACCCGTCGTGGTCGTTGCGCCAAGGCGAAGGAGCGCGAGATAGACCTTGTCCGCATCCAGCAGCAGGCCGGCAAACTTGGTCGCGTCTCCGAACAGCACCAGCAACAGTCCGGACGCAAGCGGATCGAGGGTTCCCGCGTGGCCCGCCTTGGCAGCGCCAAACAAGCGCTTGGCCGCCTGCAGCGCCGCGTTCGAGCTCAGGCCGACCGGCTTGTCCAACAGAAGCGCTGCGTCAAGCCGGCGACGCACGGTGTGGCCTGCGCGGCTCAGCGCTTCTGTCCGCCGGTCACGCTGTCGATAAGCTGTGAAAGGTGGGCCCCGCGCTCTATCGACTCATCGTATACGAAGCGAAGCTCCGGCGCTGTGTACAGCTTGATCCGCTTCGCCAACTGCGAGCGCAGAAAGCCGCCGGCTCGGCGCAAACCCTGCGTCGCGTCGGCAACGTGTGACGCGTCGAGGCAGGTGAAGAACACCGTCGCGTGCGCGCAGTCGGGAGACACCTCGACACCGGTCAGTGTGATCATCCCGACCCTGGGATCGCGCAGCTCGCGGTGCAGGATCGCCGAAAGCTCGCGCTGAATCTGGTCACCGACCTTCTGCGCGCGTCCGGTTTGTCGCGTCATGCCGTATCGTTAGAGCGTGCGGGCGACTTCCATCACTTCGAAAATCTCGAGCTGATCGCCTTCCTTCAGATCGTTGAAATTCTTCAGCGATATGCCGCATTCGAATCCGGCCTTAACTTCGCGCACATCGTCCTTGAAGCGCTTCAACGAATCGATGTCGCCGGTGTGGATCACGACGTTGTCGCGCAGCACCCGGACCTGGGCGCCGCGCTTGACGTTGCCTTCCAACACGTAGCAGCCCGCAACCGCGCCAACTTTGGAGATACGGAACACCTGGCGAACGTCTACCAGCCCGATTATCTGTTCCTTCCTTTCGGGCGCCAGCATGCCGGATAGCGCGGCCTTGATCTCCTCGACGGCCTCGTAAATGACATTGTAGTAGCGCACATCTACGCTCGCGCTCTCGATCAGCTTGCGTGCCGTCGCGTCAGCACGGGTATTGAAGCCGATAATTACCGCGCTCGAGGCCATCGCAAGGTTGACGTCCGACTCGGTGATTCCGCCCACTCCGGCGTGCACCACGTTTACCTTCACCTCGTCGGTGGACAGGCGGGCGAGCGCGTGCGCGAGGGCTTCCTGCGAGCCCTGCACGTCAGCCTTGAGCACGATCGCCAGTGTCTTCTTCTCGCCTTCGCCCATTTGCTCGAATATGTTCTCGAGCTTGGCTGCCTGTTGCTTTGCCAGCTTGACGTCGCGGAATTTGCCTTGACGGAAGAGCGCGATCTCGCGCGCCTTTCTCTCGTCGGCCATGACGACCATTTCTTCGCCCGCCTGCGGCACTTCGGACAGGCCCTGGATCTCGACCGGAATCGACGGTCCCGCCGATTGCACGGGCTTGCCGTTCTCGTCGAGCATCGCCCGGACACGGCCAAATACCGCGCCGACGAGTACGATGTCGCCACGTTTGAGCGTCCCGGACTGCACCAGAAGCGTCGCCACCGGGCCGCGCCCCCTGTCCAATCGCGCCTCGATCACGACGCCTTTCGCGGGCGCTTCCACGGGCGCTTTCAGCTCCAGAACTTCGGCCTGCAGAAGCACGCGCTCCAGCAGTTCGTCGATGCCCTGCCCGGTCTTCGCCGAAACAGGCACGAACGGCGCGTCGCCGCCGTATTCCTCCGGCACCACGCCGTGGCTGAGCAGCTCCTGCTTGACCTTCTCCGGATTGGCGTCGGGCTTGTCGATCTTGTTGATCGCGACGACAAGCGGAACTTCGGCTGCTTTCGAGTGATTGATCGCCTCGATCGTCTGCGGCATGACGCCGTCGTCCGCAGCGACGACCAAGATAACCAGGTCGGTCACCTTGGCGCCGCGCGCCCGCATCGCGGTAAACGCCTCGTGGCCCGGAGTATCCAGGAACGTAACGACGCCGCGCGGCGTTTCCACATGGTAGGCGCCGATATGCTGAGTGATGCCTCCCGCCTCGCCGGCAGCCACCTTGGCGCGGCGAATGTGGTCGAGCAGGGACGTCTTGCCGTGATCGACGTGGCCCATGACCGTAACAACCGGCGGGCGCGTCACCGAGTCCGCCGCGGTCTCTTCGCCGACGTCGGTCAGATAGGCTTCCGGGTCTTCGAGCTTTGCCAGCTTGCCTTTGTGACCCATCTCCTCGACCACGATCATCGCGGTCTCCTGGTCGAGGACCTGATTGATGGTCGCCATGCTGCCGAGCTTCATCAGGGTCTTGATGACTTCGGCTGCCTTGACCGACATCTTGTGCGCCAGCTCGCCCACGGTAATCGTCTCTGGCACCGCCACCTCGCGCACAATCGGCTCGGTCGGCTGCGAAAAGCCGGGCTGCTCCGCAGCTGCGGATGATGGCCGGTGTCGGGCGCCACCGCGCCCGTGCCAGCCCCCTACCCCGCCGCCGGCGTCGCCGCGGGTCTTGATCATGCGCCGCCTCACGGAATCGTCGCGCAGGACCGTCGTCGTCTTCACCTTCTTCGCCTTCCGCTCCCCCTTGCCCTCGTCGCCCTTGGGTTTGGGCGCGTGCAGCGTGCCGTCGGAGGCCGCAGCTGCGGCGCCCGGGACAGCAGCCTTCGCGAGCGCCGCCTGCGCCTCGCGTTCAGCCTGCTTCTGCTCCGCTTCGCGTTTTTCCCGCTCCTGCTTGTCGCGGACCTCCTGCGCCTGGAGCTCGGCCAGTTGCCGCTGACGGCGCGCCTCGTCCTCGCGCAACTCCATCTCCTTGGCATCCAACGCGGCCGCGACCTGGGTCGGAGCCGGCGTTGCCGGCGCCGGCGCCGGCGCCGGCGCCGACGGTGCCACCGCCTCTTCCGCGCTCTCGGCCGCAGCTTCGGATGGATCGCGCTTCACGAACACCCGCTTCTTGCGTACCTCGACCTGAATGGTGCGCGCCTTGCCCGAGGAGTCGGATTTCTTGATCTCGCTCGTTTGCTTGCGTGTGAGGGTGATCTTGTTCTTCGCCTCCGCCGATCCGTGCGACTTGCGCAAATACTCGAGAAGCCGCGACTTGTCCTGCTCCGTCAGCGAGTCCTCGGGCACGCGTTTTTCCACGCCCGCGGCGCGCAGCTGCTCGAGCAGAACCGAGGGCGGTACTTTAAGCTCGCTTGCGAATTGTGCGACGCTGGTCTGAGCCACGTTACTGGACCTCCTTGTGCTCTGCCCGATCCGGGGAGGCTTCGTCCGCGAACCAATGCGCACGCGCTGCCATGATCAGGTTCTTCGCGCGCTCCTCGTCGATCCCGCTGAGCTCCGCCAGCTCGTCCACCGCGAGATCGCCAAGGTCGTCGCGCGTCTTGACGCCGCCCTCTGCAAGCTTGGCGGCAAGTTGAGTATCCATTCCCTCCAGCTGGAGCAGGTCCGCGGCCACCCCCTCCACCTTCTCCTCGTTCGCGATCGCCGCGACCAGGAGCGCATTACGCGCCCGATTGCGAAGCTCGTTGACGGTGTTCTCGTCGAATGCTTCGATTTCGAGCAGCTCGTTGATCGGCACATACGCAATCTCTTCCAGGGTCGAGAAACCCTCCTGGATCAAGATGTCGGCAACCTCCTCATCGACATCAAGCCGCGCGATAAACAGATTGCGCGTGCGGCCGCTTTCCTCCGCTTGCTTGGTGGCCGACTCTTCCTCGGTCATCAGATTGATCTGCCATCCCGTCAGCTCGGAGGCGAGCCGCACATTCTGCCCACTACGCCCGATAGCGATAGCGAGGTTCTCCTCGTCCACCACCACGTCCATCGCGTGCTTCTCTTCGTCGACCACTATAGAGGTCACTTCCGCGGGCGCCAGCGCGCCGATCACGAACTGCGCCGGATCCGCCGACCACAGCACGATGTCAACGCGTTCACCGGCCAACTCCTGCGTAACGGCCTGCACTCGCGAGCCGCGCATGCCCACGCAGGTACCGATTGGATCGATGCGCTTGTCGTTCGAATGCACGCCGATCTTGGCCCGAATCCCGGGATCTCGGGCAGCAGACTTGATTTCAAGCAGCCCTTCCTCGATTTCCGGCACTTCGAGCTCGAACAGCTTCATGATGAATTGCGGGGCCGTGCGCGAGAGGATGAGCTGTGGGCCTCGCGCGCCACGGTCGATCTTCATCACCCACGCCCGCACACGATCGCCGATGCGGAGATTTTCCTTCGGAATCATCTGGTCGCGCGGCAACAGGGCCTCGAGACGTCCCGATTCGACGATGGCGCTGCCGCGCTCCATCCGCTTAACGGTGCCGGTGACAAGCTCGTCGCCGCGCGACAGGAAGTCGTTGAGAATCTGTTCGCGCTCCGCGTCGCGGATGCGCTGCAAAATCACCTGCTTCGCGGTCTGTGCGCCAATGCGTCCGAATTCGATCGGCTCCAACGGCTCCTCGATGTAGTCCTCGAGCTTGAGGTCGGCGTTTCGCTGCTGCGCTTCGGACAGCGCAATCTGCGCCGCCGGCACTTCGACCGCGTCGTCCGCGACGACTTTCCATCGCCGGAACGAATCGTAGCTTCCGGTGTTGCGATCAATGGCGACGCGCACATCGACGTCGTCGCTGAAGCGCTTCTTGGTGGCCGAGGCGAGCGCCATTTCCAGCGCCGCGAAGACAACGTCGCGATTGACGTTCTTCTCCCGTGCCAGAGCGTCCACAAGAAGCAGAATTTCACGACTCATTGAATACTCTCCAAAATGCTCACAACTCCGGAACAAGCCGCGCTCGTTCCATGTCTGCGAGACTCAACTCCACCGCCTGGCCGTCGACGATTACCGTCGCGACCTCGTCCGTCGTTCCTTGCAGCGTTCCGACGTAGCGGCGCCTGCCACTGGCGTCGGGTGCGCGCATCCTCACGTCCACCCGCTGGCCGCTGAACCGCGCGAAATCCGCGGCCTTGCGCAGCGGCCGATCGAGGCCCGGCGAAGAGACCTCGAGGCGGTCAAAATCGATACCCTCGACCGCGAACACGCGCGTCAAGTGGTGGCTGACATCGGCGCAATCGTCTACCGACACTCCACCCGGCTTATCGATGAAAACGCGCACCATCCGGCCCCTGCTCGACACCTGCGTGTCGACCAACTCAAAACCCAAACCCGTCACGGCGGGCTCTACTACCCCGGCGATCGCCCCCATATACCCATTCGGCTGCGGAAACAAAAAATGGGCCGAAGCCCATCGTGTTTTTTGGAGCCCGAATCAATGCTCATGGGCCCTAAAGCTTTTGAAGTTTAACAGCTTTTCACCCGAGAGACAATCCTGCCGGGCGAATATTCAGCCTACCCCGCGGCACCGGTCACAGAAAGCAGTTCGCGCACCTGTCGCGGCTCGAACTCACGCCACTGCCCCGGCTCGAGGTCACGCGGCAGGAAGACCGGACCGAAGCCGGTTCGGACCAGCCGGCTGACGCGCAAGCCGACCGCCTCGAAAAGTCGACGTACCTCGCGATTTCGCCCCTCGCGCAACGCAACGCGATACCAGCGATTGGCGCCGGCATCGCCGCCTTGCGGGTCGATGCGCTCGAACGCCGCTCTTCCGTCTTCGAGTTCGACCCCATCCAGAAGCCGGCGTCGCTCGGCGGGTCGGAGGCGTCCGAGCGCCCTGACCGCATATTCGCGCAGCATGCCGAACCGGGGATGCATCAGTCGGTTGGCGAGCTCTCCGGAATCGGTAAACAGCAGCAGCCCCGAGGTATTGATGTCGAGACGGCCGACGGCGGCCCATTTTCCGCGGCTCACCGGCGGCAGGCGTGCAAACACCGTCGGACGGCCACCCGGATCGCTGCGCGTAACAAGCTCTCCTACCGGCTTGTGATAGAGCAGAATGCGCGGCAGCCCGGTGGTATCGCGCAGCGCGACCGGCTGGCCGTCGACGCACACCCGGTCGGCAGGGGTCGCCCGGTCGCCAAGTTGCGCGATGCGCCCGTCCACCGACACGCGCCCGGCGCTGATCCAGCCCTCGATCTCGCGCCGCGAGCCTAGTCCGGCCGCGGCAAGCAGCTTTTGCAGGCGCTCCGGCTCGCCTGGATCAGGCGCCTGCGGACTCGGCGTGCGCGACTGGGGCTGGCGCTTGCGCGTCGCCCGGGTCGGTCTGGGCCGTGGCGGATTCAACTTGCAGCGTCCTGGCAATTTCCTCGAGCGGAGGCAGTTCCTCGAGCGAGCGCAGCCCCACGTCGTCGAGGAACGCCTTGGTGGTTGCGTAGAGCGCAGGCCGGCCAGGGGTCTCCCGATGGCCGACCGTATCGATCCAGCCGCGGCTCTCGAGCGCCTGAATGATCTGCGCCGAGACCGTGACGCCGCGAATGTCTTCGATGTCACCGCGCGTGACCGGCTGGCGATAGGCGACGATCGCGAGCGTCTCCATCACGGCGCGCGAATAGCGCGGCGGCCGCTCGGGGTTCAAGCGATCGACGTAACTCTGGAACTCCGGCCTGGTCTGGAATCGCCAGCCGCTCGCCAGGTTCACCAGCTCCACGGCGCGATCGCTCCATTCTTCACGCAGCTCGCCGAGCAGACGGCGCAGCGTGTCCGACCCGATCTCTTCGTCGAACAAGCGCTTCAGTTCCGCGAGCGACAATGGCTCGGCCGAGGCCAGCAACGCCGCCTCGATCACGCGTTTGGCTTCAGTGGGGCTCAGCATCCGCTAATTTTACGTAAATTGGCGCAAAACACTCGGCCTGGGTGATTTCGATAAGAAGCTCGCGGGCCAACTCCAGTACCGCAAGAAAATTCACCACCAGCACCGCAACGCCGCGCGTGGGATCGAAAAGCTCTGCAAACTCAAGCACACGATGCTCGCGCAGGCGCCGCAGAATCATGCTCATGTGCGCGCGCACGGAAAGCTCCTCCCGCGACACTCTATGGTGTGCAGCGAGCCGCGCCCGGGTCAACAGGCCGCGCCAAGCTTCCGCAAGGTCCCGCGAATCGACCTCGGGCAGACGCTCCTCGACGGTCTTCTCGATCCAGACCGAGATGGCGACAACATCGCGCCCCACCTGCGGCAGTGCGTCGAGTTTGTGCGCGGCCTGCTTGATCTGCTCGTACTCGAGCAACCGCCGCACCAGCTCGGCCCGCGGATCCTCCTCTTCTTCGGCCAGCGAGGGCGGCCTGGGCAGCAGCATGCGCGACTTGATGGCCATCAGCATCGCCGCCATCACCAGGTACTCAGCGGCGAGCTCGAGGTTCGTCGAGCGCATCATCTCGACGTATTCGAGGTACTGGCGCGTAAGCGGGGCCATCGGGATGTCCAGCACGTCCAGGTTCTGCCTGCGAATCAGGTACAGAAGCAGATCGAGCGGCCCCTCGAAGGCATCCAGGATCACCTCGAGTGCGTCGGGGGGGATGTACAGGTCGTGCGGCAGCTCGGCCAGCGGCTTGCCGTAGAGGCGAGCGATTGGTGTGGCGATGGTCTGCTGGAGGGGCTCGGACATCAGCTGTAGTTCAAGCCCATGGCCTCGCGCACGTCGCGCATGGTTTCGCCCGCCAATTTGCTTGCCCGGTCGCAGCCATCGGCAATGATGTTCTTCACCAAAGTCGGGTCATCGAGGTAGGTTTGGGCACGCTCGCGCATCGGAGCAAGCTCCGCCTGCACCGCGTCGATCACGGGTTGTTTGCATTCGAGACAGCCGATTCCGGCCGTCGTGCATCCCTCCCGCACCCAGTCCTTTCTCTGCGGGTCGGAATAGATCAGATGCAGCTGCCACACCGGGCAGACATCGGGATTGCCCGGATCGCTGCGTTTCACGCGCGCCGGATCCGTGGGCATGGTGCGAATCTTCCTTGTGACCGTTTCCGGTTCGTCGCGCAGCTCGATCGCATTGCCGTAAGACTTCGACATCTTTTGTCCGTCGAGGCCCGGCAGGCGCGAAGACTCGGTCAGCAGCACGTCGGGCTCAACCAGAATCTTCTTGCCGCTGCCCTCAAGCCAACCGTACAGACGTTCCCGATCGCCGCGCGGCAAATTCTGCTGCTCTTCCAGCAGCGCCTGCGCGCGCTGCAGCGCCTCGACGTCCCCCTGCTCGAGGAATTTCGTCCGCAGCTCGTTGAATACCCGAGCCTTCTTCGATCCCATCTTCTTCACCGCCGCCTTCGCCTTGTCTTCGAAGCCCGCTTCGCGCCCGTACAGGTGATTGAAGCGCCGCGCCACCTCGCGCGTGAACTCGACGTGCGGGACCTGGTCCTCTCCCACCGGGACATACTTGGCCCGATAGATGAGGATATCTGCCGACTGCAGCAGCGGATACCCCAGGAAGCCATAGGTCGAAAGGTCGCGATCGGTCAGTTTCTCCTGCTGGTCCTTGTATGTCGGCACCCGCTCCAGCCAGCCGAGCGGCGTCATCATCGACAACAGCAAATGCAGCTCGGCATGCTCCGGCACCAGCGACTGCACGAATAGGGTCGCCTGGTTCGGATCGACCCCGGCGGCGAGCCAGTCTACGACCATGTCCCAGGAATTCTTTTGCACCTGACCGGGCGCCTCGTAGTCGGTGGTGAGCGCATGCCAGTCGGCGACGAAGTACAGGCACGGATACTCTGCCTGCAGCCCGACCCAGTTCTTCAATACCCCGTGATAGTGCCCGAGGTGGAGCGCGCCGGTGGGTCGCATCCCCGAAAGGACTCGCGTTTCGTACATTACGCGTCGCCTCCTAGAGCATCACGACAGCGTGTATGAGCGAGACTCCCACGTTCACCAGTGGTCCGAGAACGAAATCGAGCACGTGGGTCACGAGCATGAGAAGCAACAGCGGCAGCCCCCAGGGTTCGAGTTTGGCGTATTGCCACGACGCACGCCCAGGCAGCAGGCTCGCCACGATACGGCCGCCGTCCAGGGGCAGGATCGGAAGCAGATTGAGGAACATGAAGACCAGGTTGATCAGGATGCCGGCCCGCGCCATTGCCGCCATCGGCACGGTAAAGAAGTTCAGCGGCAGTAGCAGCGCCAGCTTGAGCAAAACGGCCCACGCAAGCGACATGGCCAGGTTGGCAGCGGGCCCAGCGGCCGCGACCCATGCCATGTGCTGTTTGGGGCTGCGAAGCGCGGAATAATTGACGGGGACCGGCTTGGCCCAACCGAACAGGAACACACCACGCGAAACCAGCAAGATCAGCAGGGGAACGACGATGGTGCCCACGATATCGATGTGGCGCAGCGGATTGAGGCTCACGCGCCCCTGAGCGTACGCCGTCATGTCCCCGAAATGCCGCGCGACGTAGCCATGAGCCGCTTCGTGCAGAGTAATCGCCAGGATCACAGGAAGCGCGAATATGGCGATCGTCTGTACGAGCTGGTTGACGTCCATCGAGGAGATTCTAAAACGTTGAATTCTAGCAGATTAGATGCAGCCGCCGACGTCGCATGCTAGCCCACCACGCCGAGGGCCTCGAGCGTACCGCACCCCTTTCGCACCACCAGCGGTTCGGCGGCAGTGAGGTCGATCACGGTTGTCGGCACGACGCCACATGTTCCAGCGTCGATCACCAAGTCGAGCTCGTGCTCAAGCCGCGTCCGGATCTCGGCCGCATCTGAAAGTGGTTGCGCATCGCCTGGAAGCAGCAGGGTCGCCGAAAGCATCGGCTCGTTCAGCTCCGCCAGCAAGGCATGGGCGACCGCGTGCGACGGCACCCGCACGCCGATGGTCTTGCGTTTGGGATGCAGCAGCCGTCGCGGCAGCTCGCGAGTCGCGCGCAGTATGAACGTATAGCAGCCTGGCGTGGCGGCCTTCAGCAGCCGGTACTGTGCGTTGCCGACGATCGCATAGGTGGCAATTTCCGACAGGTCGCGACACATCAGCGTGAAATGGTGCGTCTCGTCCACCAGACGCACCCGCCGCAGCCGCTCAAGCGCCTTCGCGTCTCCGATGTGACAACCGAGCGCGTAGCAGGAATCCGTCGGATAGGCGATCAATCCGCCACGGCGCAGGATCTCGGCGGCCTGGCGTATAAGGCGCAGTTGCGGATGGGTCGCGTGCACCTGAAAGAACTGCGCCACCGGCTCAGTCCCTCCAACCCGCCCACACCGGGCGCAAGCGTGCATCCAAGGCGGGCAGACTTCCCAGTTCCGCGCCCTCGTCTGGTCCATGAAAATCAGACCCGCGCGACGCCGCCAATCCGTGCTGCACGGCGAGCGCGCCGAACAGCGCGTACTGATCCGGCGAATGGCTGCCGGTCACGACTTCGATGGCCGCGCCGCCCGCCTCTCTGAACTCCACCAGCAGGCTTCCCATCGCGCCCGCCGAAAGCGCATAACGCCCGGGATGCGCCAGCACGGCCTGGCCTCCGGCATCGCCGATCCAGCGCAATGCGTGCGCAAGCTGCGCCCAGCGGTGCGGCACGTACCCCGGCTTGCCCGGCACCAGAAAGTGTCGAAACGCGTCCTTGGTGTCCGCCACCCGCCCGCACCGTGCCAGATAGCGCGCGAAGTGGGTTCGGCTCACCATTGCCGGATTCTTGGCCAGTGCGAGCGCGCCCTCGAAGCTGCCTGCGATGCCCGCCTGCTCGAGCCCGTGCCCCATTTCCCGCGCACGTTCGATGCGCCCCGAGCGCACCTGCTCCAGCCCACCATTCAGCGCCGGGTGCCGCGCGTCGACGCCGAGGCCGACCACGTGCAGCGTCACCCCCCGCCAGCTGACCGATATTTCAACGCCATCGATGAACGCGATCCCCGCCTCGTGCGCCGCCTCGCGCGCCTCCGCCAGCCCGTCCAGCTGATCGTGGTCGGTAAGCGCGAGCATTTCGACCCCCTGGGCGGCGGCCCGCCGCACGACGTCGCGGGGGAAGAGCGCGCCGTCAGAGGCGGTGGAATGGCAGTGCAGGTCTACGTTCACGCGTGGGCGAGCAAGAACTCTTCGATCAGCCCGGCCAGGGCCTCGGGCTGGTCGTGGTGGAGCATATGCCCTGCGTCGGAGATGGTGACATGGCGCAAGCTCGCGATTGCCGAGCGACGCTCGGCGTATTGCTCCGCCCCGATCCCGATCCGCTTAAGCGCCTCCGATTCGCTGGCGTCGACCCACAGCGCGGGCGCGCTGACTTGCTGCCAGATGGCGCGCGCCTCCTCATAGCGGTACAGGATCGGGTTGACGATCTTGTGTCCCGGATCGCCACGCAGCTGCACGCTGCCGTCGACCTCGCGACCCCAGTGCCGCGCCAGGAATTCGGCGCGCTCGCGCGTCAGGCGCGCGTTGTTCTTCTGCAGCCGGTCGGCGAGCGCCGCGAAGTCCGCATAGCCGCGCAGGCGCGGAGGGTCGCGCAGCTCTTCCAGCCAGCGCGCATACCGGTTCGGAGCCTGCTCGGGGCGGGTGACCGACATGCCGAAGCCCTCGAGATTGATCAGTCTCGCCACGCGCCCGGGGCGTACGCCCGCGTACAGCACTGCGACGTTGCCGCCCAGACTGTGGCCGACGAGGTCGACCGGCGCCTGGGGCTGGATACGTTCGAGCAAGGCGTCCAGGTCGCCGAGATAATCCGGAAACCAGTAACAGTCGGACTGACCCCAGTCGGTCAACCCATAACCGCGCCAGTCAGGTGCGTACACGTCCCATCGCGGCGACATGGCATCGACCAGGAACTGGAACGAGGCCGAAACGTCCATCCAGCCGTGCAGCAGGACGATACGGCGCGCCGCGTCGCCCGGCCAATGGCGCACGTGATAGCGCAGACGCCGGATATCGAAAAACAGGGACTCGCTGTGACGCATGAACGGCCGCGAAAGCCGCGATATTACTGGAAGTTGAAGCCGACCCCGGGTCGGCGCCCGGAAATCAGGTCGGCCAGCGCGCAACCGGAACCGCAGGCGAGCGTCCAACCGAGCGTGCCGTGGCCGGTATTGAGAAACAGGTTGCGCAGCCGCGTGCCGCCCACCAGCGGCACGTTGTTCGGCGTCGCCGGCCTCAGGCCCGCCCACGAGGTGATCTCCCCGGCGGGCACGAGGAAGGGGAACAGGCGTCGCAGGCGACGAACAATCGCCTCGCAGCGAACCGGATTCACCTCCGTGTCGTAACCTCCCAACTCGGCGGTTCCCGCGCCGCGCAGCCGGTCACCGAGACGCGAAATGACGATCTTGTGCGCCTCGTCGGTCAGGCTGACGCTCGGTGCGGCGGCTGCCTGCTCTGGCGCCAGCGGGATCGTGATCGAATATCCCTTGAGCGGATAGACCGGCAAGCGCACGCCGAGCGGCGCGCACAGCAGCGGGCTGTAGCTGCCCAGCGCCACCACGTAGACGTCGCCTTCGATCCGCGTGCCGTCGTTGCCGCGCACGCTCACGCCGGTTACCCGGTCGCCAGCGGACTCGATCGCCTGCACCGTCTCTCCATAGCGAAAACTTGCTCCGCGCGCCTGCGCCAGGCGCGCCAGTTCCCGCGTGAACTCGTAGGCGTCGCCCGATTCGTCCTGCGGCGTGTACACACCGCCGACGATGCGAACCTCGCTCTTCTCCAGCGCCGGCTCCAGCGCGGCGCACTCTGCGCCCGACTTCACTTCGCGTGCAATGCCGAGCCGTCGCATCGCCTCCGCGTGCCGCGCGAGCGCCTCGAATTCCTGCTCGTCGGTGCAGAAGTGCAGGATGCCGCGACGCAGGCTGTGGTACTCGATGCCGGTGCGCTCGCGCAACGCGGCCAGGCAATCGCGGCTGTAAAGCGCGGGCCCCGCCAGCTCGCGCGTGTTGCGTTCGAGCCTGCCCGGAAGACATTCGAGAAGAAAGCGCAGCCCCCATTCCCACTGTGCGAGGCTGGCACGGGGCCGGAACAGCATCGGCGCGTCCTCGCGGCCCAGCCATTTGAAAATCTTGGGCAACACGCCGGGGCGCGCCCACGGCTCGGCGTGTCCGGCCGAAATCTGTCCGCCGTTGGCGAAAGACGTCTCCCTGCCGGCCTCGGGCTGGCGATCGACGACCACAACCTCGTGCCCCGCTTCTACGAGATACCACGCAGTTGCGACACCCACCACGCCCGCGCCCAGCACCACGACTTTCAATCGACGTTCTCCCTGCAGTTCGTGCACGCTATGATAGCCACTGTCCACATCCTAACGGCCGTCGCCGCAATGCCCATCTTCTCGATCGGGGATCGCCGCCCGGAATTCCGCGGCGGGCACCACTTCATAGCCCACGATGCGACGCTCGTCGGCTCGATCTCGATCGACAACGAGGCCAGCATCTGGTTCCAAGTTGTGGTCCGCGCGGAGAACGACCATGTACGCATCGGCGAAGGATGCAACGTGCAGGATGGGTCGGTGCTGCATGTCGATCCCGGTTTTCCGCTGACGCTGGTGAGAATGGTTACCATCGGCCACAAGGTGATGCTTCACGGCTGTAGCGTCGGAGAGGGCTCCCTGATCGGGATCAACAGCGTGGTGATGAACGGCGCTCGAATCGGTAAGGGGTCGTTGATCGGCGCCAACACGCTGATCCCCGAAGGCAAGGAGATTCCGGACGGGGTGCTGGTGCTCGGGTCTCCCGGCAAGGTCGTGCGCGAGCTCAGGCAGGAGGAGCGAGACAACCTGCTCAAGATCGCGCACGGCTACATCGAACGTTCCAGGTGGTACAGGAAGGAGTTCCGCGCGCTTCCGCTGCCTCCCTCCGCAAGCTAGATCTTCATTTCGGCGCCATGCGGATCGCGCCGTCGAGCCGGATCACTTCGCCGTTCAGCATCTCGTTCTCGACGATGCTTCTCACCAGCTGCGCGTACTCGGCGGGCCTGCCGAGGCGAGGCGGGAACGGGACCATCTTGCCCAGCGAATCCTGAGCCTCCTTCGGCAAGCCCATCAGCATCGGCGTCTCGAAGATACCGGGCGCGATGGTGCAGACGCGGATTCCGCTGCGCGCGAGGTCGCGAGCGATCGGTAGCGTCATGCCGACGACTCCCCCCTTGGACGCCGAGTAAGCGGCCTGCCCGATCTGGCCGTCGAACGCGGCCACCGAAGCCGTGTTGACGATCACGCCGCGCTCGCCGGCGGCATTGGGTCCCGCCTTGGCCATCGCGTCCGCCGTCATGCGGATCATGTTGAAGGTGCCGATCAGGTTCACGCCGACCACACGCGAAAAGCTGGCGAGCCGGTGCGGCCCGTCCTTGCCGAGCGTCTTTTCGGCGATGGCGATGCCGGCGCAGTTGACCAGGACGTGGACTCCGCCGAAAGCGCTCAGCGCGAGCTCGACCGCAGCCTTGGCGTCGGCCTCTGCGCTTACGTCGGTGCGGACGAAGCGCGCGGCAGCGCCGAGCGACTGCGCCAAGCCGTCGCCCGCCTCGGCCTGCATGTCGACGAGCACCACTTTGCCTCCCCCCTCGACCGCCATCCGGGCAGTCGCGGCACCCAGACCCGACGCGCCGCCGGTGATGAGGAACACACTGTTCTTGATCTGCATGGGAACTCCATTGTGAATGGCCGGAACGATGGCCAAGTTCAAGCATATAACGGAATATTCTTGAGACCACGGCCTCAATCGTGGACAATTCCCATTTTTTGAACGGCTGTTCAAAAATTGTGGCCGCGATACCCAAGCACCCCGCACCTCTGCGCCTCGGCTTCGGAATGAGCTTTGCAGATCTGTACGATCGCGAGGCGCTGCGCGCGCTTGATAACGCCTTTCTGACCTTCCTCGGCGAGGCGGATGCCGCGCTGCGCGACCGTCTCCAGGCCGCGCGCACGGCGCCCGAAGGGCTTGCCGCCAAGGACGAATCGGAACTGCTGATCGCGCTGGCGCCGCACCTGGACGACTTCATCGCCCGCCTGTTCGGGATTGAGGCCGAGGTACAGGCGCTCGCCGCGCGCCACCACGAGCTGGCGCCGCTGTATTCGGTAAAACGGCTGTTCGTGCAGCGCCGGGCACTGCACAAGGTCAAGGCCGAAGAGGCCCAAGGCGTGGACGGCGCGGCCGCGGAGCAGCAACTGGCCGCCAGGTTCGGCGAACCCTTCAGCGAGCTGGCCTTCGCCCGTCATGTGACCGAATGGCAAAAGGACGAGGCGGCGCACGCGGAGGCGTTGGAGCTCGCAGCGCGCTACGCGGCCTGGGCCACCGTGACGCCGGAAGGCAAGGCGAAACACCGGGCCGGCGTGCTGTTCAAGACGCCGCGCAAGCTCGACTTCATGCGCCTCGTTCCGGTCCGCACCGACGCCTCGCAGGGTTATCCGCGCCATACGCTCGCGCCCGAGGACCTGCGTCGCCGCGAGGGCTTTGCCCTTACCGACCGCGGCACCGACCTGGTCGGCGCGCTCGACCAGGCGAACTATTGCATCTGGTGCCATGAGCAAGGCAAGGATTCGTGCTCCAAGGGGCTCAAGGAGAAAGCTCCCGCGCAAACCTTCAAGAAGACCGTGTTCGGCGTCACCCTCGCCGGCTGCCCGCTGGAAGAGAAGATTTCCGAGTTCCACATGGTCAAGACGCGCGGCCAGTTGCTGTCGGCGCTCGCCATCGTCACGGTCGACAACGCGATGGTCGCCGGAACCGGTCACCGGATCTGCAACGACTGCATGAAGTCCTGCATCTACCAGAAGCAGGAGCCGGTCGACATCCCGCAGGCAGAAACACGCACCCTGAAGGATGTGCTCGAATTGCCCTGGGGATTCGAAATCTACTCCCTCCTCACGCGCTGGAACCCGCTCGACTTGCGGCGGCCGTATCCCAGGCCTGCGAGCGGCAAGCGGGTGCTGATCGTGGGTCTCGGGCCGGCCGGGTTCACCGTGGCACACCACCTGATGAACGACGGCCACACCGTGGTCGGGATCGACGGCCTGAAGATCGAGCCGCTCGACGCCGACCTGTCCGGGGTCGACGCGTTGGGCGCGCGCAGGCCCTTCCGGCCGGTGCGCGCGCTCAATGAGCTCTACGAACCGCTCGACGAGCGCCTGATGGCCGGATTCGGCGGCGTCGCCGAGTACGGGATCACGGTCCGCTGGGACAAGAATTTCCTGAAGATCATCCGCTTATTGCTGGAACGGCGGCGCGAGTTCGCGATGTTCGGCGGCGTGCGGTTCGGCGGCACGCTGAGCGCCGACGAGGCCTTCGCCCTCGGCTTCGACCACATCGTGCTGGCGGCGGGCGCCGGCCGCCCGACGCTGCTGGACGTGCCCAATGGCCTCGCGCGAGGCGTGCGCGCGGCGTCCGATTTCCTCATGGCGCTGCAGCTGACCGGTGCCGCGCGGCGCGACTCGATCGCCAATTTGCAGATCCGCCTGCCGGTGGTGGTCATCGGCGGCGGCTTGACCGCGATCGATACTGCGACCGAGTCGCTCGCCTACTACGTCGTACAGGTGGAAAAGTTCTTGTCGCGCTACGAGCAACTCTGCGCGGAGCGCGGCGAAGCGTCGGTGCGCGGCGCCTGGAACGCGGAGGAAGCGGGTATCGCGGATGAGTTTCTGGCCCACGCGCACGCCATCCGAGCGGAGCGCGCCGCGGCGCGCGCGGAGCGGCGCGACCCCAGGCTGCTCGAGCTGCTGCAATCCTGGGGCGGGGTCACGATCGCCTACCGCAGGCGACTGGTCGATGCGCCCTCCTATACGCTGAATCACGAGGAAGTGGAGAAAGCGCTCGAGGAGGGCATCAGCCTGACCGAAGGCTTATCGCCGACGCGGATCGAAGTCGACGGATTCGGGCATGCCAGCGCAGTGCGATTCGCGCAGCAGGGCGGCAGCGAAGTCGAGCTGCCTGCGCGCTCGGTGCTGGTCGCCGCCGGCACTCAGCCGAACACAGTGCTGGGACGCGAGGATCCATCGCACTTCAAGCTCGACGGCAAATACTTCGAAGCCTGCGACCCCGAGGGCAATCCGGTAAAGCCCGAGCGCGCCATCTCCAAGCCGCTGCAGCCGAACGTCCTCATGTGGCGCACGCGCGACGGCAGGTTCGTCAGCTACTTCGGCGATCTGCATCCGTCCTACTTCGGCAACGTGGTAAAGGCGATGGGAGGCGCCAAGCAGGGCTACCCCACGGTCAGCGCGATGCTGGCCCGGGTGAGCCCGGCTTCGGCGCTGGACGATGCGGCATTCCTGGAGCTGCTGAACCGCGAATTGCGTCCGGTGGTGCAGGAGGTCAATCGCCTGACGTCGAACATCGTCGAAGTCGTGGTCCGCGCCCCGCTCGCCGCGCGGCGCTTCCGGCCCGGGCAGTTTTACCGTCTGCAGAATTTCGAGTCGCTCGCGCCGCGGGTCGACGACACCACGCTGGCGATGGAGGGCCTCGCCCTGACCGGCGCCTGGGTCGACAAGGGGCGAGGCATCCTCTCGACCATCATCCTCGAGATGGGCGGCTCGTCCGACCTGTGCGCCCATCTGGCGCCGAACGAACCGGTCGTTCTCATGGGCCCGACCGGTACCCCGACTGAAATTCCGTCCGACGAAACCGTCGTCCTGGCGGGCGGCGGCCTCGGCAACGCAGTGCTGTTTTCGATCGGCCAGGCGCTGCGTTCCGCGGGTTCCAAGGTGCTCTACTTCGCCGGCTACAAGCAGGCCGCAGACCGCTACAAGGTCGACGAGATCGAGAAGGCGGCCGACGTCGTCGTCTGGTGTTGCGACCAGGCCCCCGGATTCGCGCCAGGCCGAGCGCAGGACCGCAGCTTCGTCGGCAACATCGTCGAGGCCATGCTCGTCTATGCGCAGGGCGAGCTCGGCGAACAGTCGATCTCCTTCCACGACTGCGACCGCCTGCTCGCGATCGGCTCCGACCGCATGATGGCCGCGGTGGCGCGGGCGCGCCACGACCGTCTCAGGGACTACCTCAAGGCGTCCCACCTGGCCATCGGATCGATCAACTCCCCTATGCAGTGCATGATGAAGGAGGTCTGCGCGCAGTGCCTGCAGCCGCACGTCGATCCGGTCACCGGCGACCGCAGCTACGTCTTTTCCTGCTTCAACCAGGACCAGCCGCTCGACCTGGTGGATTTCCTCGCTCTGGACCAGCGGCTGCGCCAGAACGGCGTGCAGGAGAAACTGACCGCGCAGTGGATCGACCACTGCTTGCGCCAGCTGCAACTGCGGCCCGGCGCGCAGCCGTCTTGAGCTAAGATTTCCTTCTTTGGACCGGAACTCGGAGAAGCATATGAACATCAAGCATGGGTTGCTCGCGCTTTCGCTGGTCGCTGCGGCGACTGTGGGCGCCAACGCCATTGCCCAACCCATCAAGGTCGGCGAGTTGAACAGCTACAAGTTGTTCCCCGCGTTCCTGGGGCCGTACAAGAAGGGCTGGCAGCTCGCGCTGGAGGAGATCAATGCGGCGGGCGGCATCAACGGGCGCAAGCTCGAGGTCGTGTCGCGCGACGACGGCGGCAACCCCGGGGCGGCGGTACGCGTCGCCGAAGAGCTCATCGCGCGCGACAAGGTCAGCATGCTGATGGGGGAATTCGCCTCGCATATAGGTCTGGCGGTGTCCAATCTCGCCAACCAGCGCAAGGTGGTGTTCGTCGCCGCCGAGCCGCTGACCGACAAGCTCGTGTGGCAGGAGGGCAATCGCTACACCTTCCGCCTGCGGCCTTCGACCTACATGCAGGTCGCGATGCTGGTGCCCGAGGCGGCCAAGCTGAAGAAGAAACGCTGGGCGATCGTATATCCGAACTATGAATACGGCCAGTCGGCGACCGCTTCATTCAAGAAGCTGATGGCCGCAGCGCAGCCGGGGATCGAAATCGTCGCCGAGCAGGCGCCACCACTCGGCAAGATCGACGCCGGCGCGGTGGTTCAGGCGCTGATGGACGCAAAACCGGACGCCATCTTCAGTTCTCTGTTCGCGGCAGATCTGCAGAAGTTTGTGCGCGAGGGCAATATTCGCGGCCTGTTCAAGGGCCGCGCGGTATTCAACCTGCTGGGCGGCGAGCCCGAGTATCTCGATCCGCTCAAGGACGAAACGCCCGAGGGCTGGTGGGTAACGGGCTATCCGTGGCGCCAGATCAAGACGCCGGAACACAAGAAGTTCCTTGCCGCCTACGAAAAGCGCTGGCGTGATTACCCCCGGCTGGGCTCCGTTGTCGGCTATTCGACGATGTACACGGTGGCAAACGCCTTGAAGAAGGCAGGCTCCACCGATAGCAACGCGCTCATCGCAGCGCTTGAGGGGCTCGAAGTGCAGACCCCGTTCGGGCCGATCGTATACCGCGCGGTCGACCACCAGTCGACGATGGGGGCATACGTCGGCCAGCTGGCGAAGAAGAACGGCAAAGGGGTGATGGTCAACTGGCACTTCGCCGACGGTGGGTCTTACCTACCGTCGCCGGCAGAGGCCAGGTCGCTTCGCCGGCAGTAATGCCTTCCAGGCGCCGCATCACGCTCGCCGGGCATGTCCCGGCGATTTTGTTTTGATGAACGCCTCGGCGATTCTGATCCAGTTCCTGAACGGCCTGGCGAGCGCCAGCTCCCTTTTTCTGGTCGCCGCGGGCCTGTCGATCATTTTCGGCGTTACCCGGATCGTCAATTTCGCTCATGGCTCGTTCTTCATGCTGGGCCTGTATCTGGCTTACAGCATGATCGAGAAATTCGGCCAGGGTCCAGCCGCATTCTGGGGTGGCATATTGCTGGCTTCCGCGGTCGTCGCGCTCCTGGGCGCGCTGGTCGAGGTGCTGCTGCTGCGCCGTATATACGCCGCTCCCGAACTGCTGCAGCTGCTTGCCACCTTCGCGCTCGTTCTAGTGATCCAGGACTTCGCGCTCTGGGCCTGGGGCCCCGAAGATCTGCTCGGCCCCCGCGCGCCGGGGCTGAACGGCGCGGTGAGTATCGCCGGGCACCAGTTTCCCCAGTACGACCTGCTGCTGATCGTGCTCGGCCCGCTGGTGCTGGTCGTCCTCCACGTCGTGCTGACGCGCACCCGATGGGGAACGCTGGTGCGCGCGGCGACCGAGGACCGCGAGATGGCGGGCGCGCTCGGGGTCAATCAGAAATGGCTGTTCACGGCCGTATTCGCCCTGGGCGCTCTGCTCGCCGGCGCCGGCGGCGCGCTGCAGATTCCGCGCGAGCCGGCGAACCTGTCTCTCGACCTTTCGCTCATCGCCGATGCCTTCGTCGTCGTGGTGGTGGGCGGACTGGGCTCGATCCCGGGCGCTTTTCTCGCCGCGCTGCTGATCGCCGAGATCAAGGCATTCTGCATCGGCATCGGCGACGTGACGCTCGCAGACAATGTGCTCTCGCTCTCCAAGCTCACCCTGGTGGTCGAATTCGTCGTCATGGCGGTGGTGCTGATCCTACGGCCCTGGGGCCTGCTCGGTCGCCTTCCGGCGCCGCCGCGCGGCGCGGGCGCAGTAGAACGCCCGCTCGTGCTGCCGTCGCGACGCGCGCTTTACGCGCTCGTCGCCCTGGGCATGCTGCTCGCACTGCTGCCCGCCATGGCGGCCGGATATTCGCTCATTCTTCTCACGGACATACTGATTTTCGCCCTCTTCGCCGCCAGCCTGCACTTCATCATGGGCACCGGCGGGCTGCCGTCCTTTGGCCATGCGGCCTATTTCGGCCTCGGGGCCTACGGCACCGGCCTGCTCCTGCATCGCGGCGGGCTGCCGATGGAGCTTGCGCTGCTGCTGGGGCCGTTGCTCGCCGGCTTCGCCGCGCTGGCCTTCGGCTGGTTCTGCGTTCGACTGTCCGGTGTTTACTTCGCAATGTTGACCTTGGCGTTTGCCCAGATCAGCTGGTCGATCGTTTTCCAGTGGGATTCGATGACGGGCGGTTCGAACGGCCTGATCGGCATCTGGCCCGCCGCCTGGTTGGCGTCGAGGACTTCGTATTACTACCTCACGCTCGCCACCAGCGCCGGCGCTATCGTGCTGCTGTGGCGCATGCTGCATTCGCCCTTCGGCTACGGGCTGCGGGCCGGGCGCGATTCGCCGCTGCGTGCCGACGCCATCGGTATCGACGTGCGCGCGCAACAATGGGCTGCCTTCGCCATCGCGGGACTGTTTGCCGGCATCGGCGGCGCTCTATACGTCTTCTCCAAGGGCTCGATCTCGCCGGACGCGCTCGCCGTGCCGCGATCGGTGGACGGCCTGGTGATGGTCCTGCTCGGCGGTGTACAGACCCTCACCGGGCCTTTGTGGGGCGCTGCGCTGTTCACGTGGCTGCAGGATGCGGTGTCGCGCGGCGTGGAGTATTGGCGTGCAGTCATCGGCCTTGTCATCATCGCACTGGTGCTCGCTTTCCCGCAGGGGCTTGCCGGTTTTCTGCGCGATCGCTTTGCGCCTGCACGAGGCGCGCGGTGAGCCCTCCCATTCTGAAAGTCGCGCGCCTGTCGAAGTCCTACGGCGGGGTGCGGGCGGTGGCGAACGTCAGCTTCGAGATCGCGCCGGGCGAGAGGTTGGCGATGATCGGCCCCAACGGCGCCGGGAAGACGACCTGCTTCAACATGCTCAATGGCCAGCTCATCCCCGACGCGGGTACGGTCGAGCTTGAAGGACGCAATCTCGTCGGCCTGAAACCGCGACAGATCTGGCGCTTGGGGGTCGGGCGCACGTTTCAGATCACGGCGACCTTCGGCTCGATGACGGTGCGCGAGAATATTCAGACGGCCCTGCTGTCGCACCATCGGCAGTTGCGCTCGCTGCTATCGCTCGCGACCCGGACACACGTCGACGAGGCGGACGCGCTGCTGGAGCGGGTAGGCGTTCTGGACCAGGCGGCACGCGCCTGCGCGGTGCTCGCCTACGGCGACCTGAAGCGCGTCGAGCTGGCGATCGCGCTCGCCAACCGCCCTCGCCTGCTGCTGATGGACGAACCAACCGCGGGCATGGCGCCCCAGGAACGCGGCGAATTGATGCGCCTCACCAGCGACCTCGCCCGGCGCGATGGGATCGCGGTACTGTTCACCGAGCACGATATGGATGTGGTATTCAGTCACGCCGAACGCATCTTGGTGCTCAATCAAGGCGAGCTGATTGTCGAAGGCTGCCCCGCGGAGGTGCGGTCCCACCCCAGGGTGCGCGAGGTCTACCTCGGCACCCGCTTTGCCGATGCTTGAGGTCAAGCGCCTGAGCGTGGCCTACGGCCTGGCGCAGGTTCTATTCGATTTGACGCTCGATGTGCGCGCGGGCGAGGTCGCGGTTGTGCTCGGACGCAACGGCGCCGGCAAGTCCACTTGCCTGAAATCGATCATCGGGCTGCTGCGGCCGCTGAACGGCGAAATCCGCTTCGAGGGCCGACGCATCGACCGGCTGGAACCGTTTCAGATCGCCCGCCTGGGGCTCGGCTACGTTCCCGAGGACCGCCGCATATTCTCCGATCTGACCGTGATGCAGAACCTGGAAGTCGGCCGACAGGCGGTGCGCGGCAGGTCCACGCAGTGGACCCCTCGCCGCCTGTTCGAGTTGTTTCCGAACCTCGGCCGAATGCAGAAACGGCTCGGTGCCCGGATGTCGGGCGGCGAGCAGCAGATGCTCGCCATCGCCCGCACCCTGATGGGCAACCCAAAAGCGATCCTGCTCGACGAACCTTCGGAAGGCCTGGCGCCGCTGATCGTCGAACAGCTGGCGAGCACCCTGCTCGAGCTGAAGCGCGAGCGGCTTACCGTACTCTTGTGTGAGCAGAACCTGTACTTTGCGCAACTGGTTGCGGACCGCGCCTTCATCATCGAGAAGGGAAACTTGCGCTATGCCGGCACGATGCATGGGCTCGCGGCCGACGTCGAAGTTCGCGATCAGTATCTCTCTCTCTGAGCAGGATCGGAGTAGAGTCGTTGCCGCGCTGCACAACCCGAGACGATCGACCTCGCTCAACCCGCACTGCCCTGTTATGACATCCGGCGTCACCGACGGCTCCCTGACGCGCTACGCCTGGCTTTCAGTCAGCGCCGCGCTGGCGACCATCGCCCTGAAGACCGCCGCCTGGTTGGTGACCGGATCGGTCGGAATGCTGTCCGATGCGCTCGAATCCCTGGTCAACCTGGTTGCCGCGCTGCTTGCGCTGTGGATGCTGCGCGTCGCCGCGGCGCCCCCGGACAGCGACCATCCTTTCGGGCGCTCCAAGGCCGAGTACTTCGCCAGCGGATTCGAGGGCGCAATGATCGTTCTCGCTGCAGTGGGCATCGTCTACACCGCGCTGCCGCGGCTGGTCGAGCCCCGACCGCTCGACACCCCGCTGCTCGGAATCGCGATCTCGGTGGTCGCCTCGGCAATAAATTTCTGGACCGCGCGAGTCCTGCTCAGGGCCGGCGCGCGCTATCACAGCATCACGCTCGAAGCGGACGCGCGTCATCTGCTGACCGACGTCTGGACTTCCGCGGGAGTCCTTATCGCCGTGGCGCTGGTGGCGCTTACCGGGTGGTTGCGGCTCGATCCGCTGATCGCCTTCGCGGTCGCGATCAACATTCTGTGGACCGGATTCCGCCTCATGCGGCGGTCTGTTGCGGGCTTACTCGACGCCGCGATACCGGTGTCCGAGCGCGAGGATGTGTCCAAGATCCTGCAGGAGTACACCAAGCGCTATGGCGTGGCGTTTCATGCCGTGCGCACGCGTCACGCTGGAACGCGGCGCTTCGTTTCCTTTCACTTGCTAGTTCCCGACGAATGGACCGTCAAGCACGCGCACCAGATCGCCGAAGAGGTGGAAGCGCGCATCGGCGCGCTGGTGCCCAACGCCTCCTTGATCAGCCACATCGAGCCGATTTCGGACCCTCGCTCCTACGATGACATGGGGCTCGACCGCTAGACGGGAACGGCTTCGGTCAACGCCAGGGTTTCAAAGCCCACGAGCGAAGGCACATCCGGTGCGACGTGCATCCGCAGTGCCGCCAGCTCCATGATGACGGAAGCGACCGACTCGATGCGCGCCTCCGCAGGCAGCGACGGGTCGGGGCGGCGGCAGATCGACAGCAGTCCGTCGCTTTCGTCGCACAGGATCTGCTTCAGTTCCGTAACGCCGATCCGATTTCGGTTTTCGACCAGCGCGTGCGCCCGCGTCAGCCGCGGCACAGATGACAGGCTGGGGGCGGGCGCATTCTGGCCCTGCTCGCCCGCAGCGGACAGAAAATGGTTCGTATGGCACAACGCCCCGCCTTTGCCGCGCACCACTTGCAATCCCGCCGGGGAGAACTCCAGGTTCGCGGCGTCGCCCGAGTCGTCGGCACAGAGAACGTTGGACGACGCCCCGAAGCTCAGCGCGCGCGCCATCCCGATCGCTTCGTCGACGCTTCGGCAGCCTAGCAAAGCTCTGAGCAGCGGGTGCACCGGCGTCCCGACCCTGCGGCCGTCCGCGCTCGAGCGCAGAATGTTCAGGCACAGCCCGAAACCGTGCTCGTTGAAGCCGATCTTGGCCAACATTCCCGCTTCCGTGAGCGTAATGCACGCCGGTGCGTCAGCCTGTCGCAGGCGCAGCACCACCAGCGCGTTGCGTTGCGCGCCGAGCCAGTCCCAGTTTTGCGCCAAGAGCGTGCCACCCGTCGCGCTCGCGGACCGCGGCACCGCGATTGCCGTGCATTCCCCCCAATCCGGCACACCGCTCGCGCGATTTCGCGCGTCGAGCTCGCGCCAGCGCGGATCGGGCTCTCCGGGATACGTTGGAGGCAGGATTTCGGTGCGCACGTTCAGCGCCAGTATCTCGTTGATCTGCCGCCCCGCGCCTTCGGCGATGCCTTCGATCTCCTCCAGCAACTCGCCACCGAGCGCGCCGATCGCCTCGCGAAAAGGGGCCGCGCGACGCTGCGCATCGCCCCAGTCGATGCCGCAGAAAGCGAATAGCCTCGCATAAGTGGCAACCGAATGCGCCACGCGTTGCTTCGCGCTGCCGCCGTGAATACGCCCGCGCTCGCGCGCAGTCCCAGTCGCGTCGATGACAGGAAACATTCAATAGCCCTCTAAACGATCTTGCATGCTTGATCGAACTCGAATCGCGGATTGCGTGCGAATACCTTGGAGGGATCGCCGTACCCCAGGTTTACAAGAAAATTCGACTTGAACCTGCCATCCGGAAAAAACGCCGCGTCGACCTTGCCATTGTCGAAACCGGACATCGGGCCGCAATCGAGGCCCAGCGCACGCGCGGCAAGGATGAAGTAGGCACCCTGCAGGGAACTGTTCCGCAGTGCGACCTTTTCGACCAGGGCCTTCTTCTCATCACCCTCGTAGTTCTTCTTTGCCGCCGGATTGTTAGGAAAGGTATGCGGCAGATGCTCGTAGAAGCGGGAGTCGTAGGCGATGACCGCAGTGGCCGGCGCCTTCATGGTCTTTTCCAGGTTGCCCGCACTGAGCGCCGGCGCAAGCTTGTCCTTGGCTTCCTTGCTGCGCACGAAAACGATTCGCATCGGTTGGCTGTTCTGGGTCGTCGGCCCCCACTTCGCCAGATCGTAGACCTGGCGCAGCTGCTCGTCGGACACCGGCTTGTCGATGAAGCCGTTCTGCGTGCGCGCAGCGCGGAATAGAACGTCGAGAGCCTTTGCATCGATCATCTCGTCCCCCGTTGGCTCGATCGCTCAATGTTAGCATCGCCGGATGGGCTGCGTCGTTTCACCGGGCGAGATCGAGCTTGCGGGGCTGATTCGCCCAGGAGACGGCGTGATTTGGGGGCAGGCCGCCGCAGAGCCGCAGACGCTGGTCGAGGCGCTGGTAGCGCAGCGCGCCGAGTTCAGCGGGGCGAGACCGTTCATGGGGATAAGCTACTCCGGTATCGTCCGGCCCGAGCACGCAGACCATCTCAGGCTATCGGCCTATTGCGGCGCGGGACGCAATCGCGCCCTGGCCGACGCGGGCGTGCTCGATATCTGTCCCTTTCCGTATTCGCAGTTCGCCGCCTTGATTCGTGAAGGGCGCATTCGCGCCGATGTCGTCCTGATCCAGGTCAGTCCACCGAACGCGAGCGGCGAGCACAGCGTCGGCTTGGCCGCCGAATACCTGCTGCCGGCGCTACAGAGCGCGCACAGCGTGATAGCCGAAATAAACGATCAGGTGCCCTGGACGTACAGCGACCGCGTCCTGCGTTCCGACGATATCGATCTCGCGGTGCAGACGTCGCGCCCCTTGGCGTCCGCGCCGCGCACGGAGCCTGGAGAGATCGAGCGACGCATCGCCGCGCACGCCGCGGCATACGTGCCGGACGGAGCCACGCTCGAATGCGGCCTCGGCGCGCTCCCCGACGCCGTGCTCGGGGCGCTGGGCGAGCGGCGCAATCTGGGCGTGCATTCAGGCGCCCTGGGAGACGCGCTCGTCGACCTCATGCGCAGCGGCGTGATCAACAATGTGCGCAAGCCGATCGACGCCGGCCGCAGCGTCGGAGGGCTGCTCCTCGGGTCACGCAAGCTGTTCGAGTTCGCGCACCAAAATCCTGCTCTGTGGCTGCGTTCGGTCGAGCACACCCATGACCCGAGAGTGCTGGCGCAACTGCCGAATTTCGTCGCCATAAACTCCGCGGTCGAAGTCGATCTGACCGGGCAGGTGAATGCCGAGGTCGCCAACGGCAGTTACGTGGGCGCAGTTGGCGGTGCGCTCGATTTCATTCGGGCGGCAAACCAGTCGCCGGGCGGAATCTCACTGGTGGTATTGCCGTCGAGCGTCGGCAGCAAACTGTCTCGCGTGGTGGCGAAGCTTGCCGGTCCTGTCGCCACGCCGCGCAGCGAAGCCGGGGTCTTCGTCACCGAGCACGGCGCCGCGGACCTGCGCGGAAGGACGCTCGCGGAGCGCGCCCGGCGCATGATCGCCATTGCCCACCCCGCATTTCGCGAAGCGCTCGAGCGCGCAGCCCGCGAATCCGGACTGCTGGGCAGCTAGCGAAAGTTCCGCAGCGCTGGAACGGTCCAGAATGGCGCTGCGGCAAGCGCAATGAAGCAGAGCGCAAACGCGAACCCGGTGCGATAGTCGCCCGTGAGATCGTGCAGTACCCCTCCCATGAGCGAGCCGAACGCGGCGCCAAGCGCGTTGGTGGCGAATATGGTGCCGTAGATGGTTGCGACTCTGGGACCCGCGAAATATCTGGTGCAAACCGATGAGATGAGCGGCCCGCGCACGCCCTGGCAGAGGCCGAACGCGATTACGTAAGCCACCAGCAGCGCGGCCGACGCGCCTCCGGCTAGCACAGCCAGGATCACGATGCCGGTCGCGGTTCCGGCGAAACTGGCCGAAATCGTCTGACGCAGGCCGAACCGGTCCGACAGCAGGCCGCTCCCGGTAACGCTCACCACCGACAGCATGCCGACGAAGCCGAACGCGGTTGCCGCGGCGAGCGGCGAGAAGCCGACGTCGATCAGAAACGCCACGGTCTGCACGATGATCGTGAACATTCCGGCCGCTGTGCAGAAGAAAGCCTGTGCCATCGCCCAGTAGATTCGCGTGCCCATCGCCGCCCGCAGGGTCCAGCCCCCTGCTGCCGATTTTTCCTTCACATTCGCGCGATGCCCCGGATGCCCTGCGGCGAATCTGTGCCAGGGCAGCACGAAAAGAACGACCGGAACGAGACCTATCAGCAGCGCACCGAGCACGCGGTAGGAGAGTTGCCAGCCGTAACGATCGAGCAACCACTGCGTCAGCGGCACGAGCGTGACGGCGCCGATACCGACGGCCGAAAACACGAAGCCGATCGCAGTCGATAGCCGCGCCCGGTACCAGCGTGACAGCAGCCCCGAGGCCGGAACCATGCCTGTCAGGCCGACGCCGACGCCGACCGAGACTCCGATCAGGAGGTAGAACTGCCACAGGTGCGAGATTCCTCCGGAAAGAAAGAACGCGGCTCCGAGAAAGATCATCCCGGCGCCGTAGACCCAGCGCGGACCGAGCCGATCGAACACCATCCCGACCAGCGGCGCCGCGAAGCCGCTTACCAGCAGATAAAGGGAATATACGCTGGTGAGCTGCGAGCGGCTCCAGCCGAACTCGCGCTCCAGCGGCAGCAGGAACACCGTGTAGGTATCGCTGATGCCGCGCCCGAACATGTTGAGCGCGAAGCAGGTGGCGAGCACCGCAATTGCGGTGCGTCGATGTTGCGCGGATTCTTCCAGACCTTGCCTATCTCGGTACCGGCGGCGCGAGCCCGAAAACCTGGCGAAGATACGCCAGATAACCTTCGTCCTTGCACATCGTTTTGCCAGGCGAATCGGACACTTTTGCCACCGGCTGACCGTTGCACTCGGTCATCTTGATGACGATGTTCAACGCTTCGCAACCCACGTCATTGGTGAGATTGGTGCCGATGCCAAATGCCGTTTTGACTCTGCCGTGGAAGTGGCGCGAAATCTCGATCGCCCGGGGAAACGACAGCTGATCCGAGAAGATGAAGTTCTTCGAGCGCGGGTCGACCCGGTTCTTGTGATAGTGCGCAATCAGGCGCTCGCCCCACTCGAAGGGATCGCCAGAGTCGTGCCGCGCGCCGTCGAACAGCTTGCAGAAATACATGTCGAAGTCGCGCAGGAAAGCATCCAGGCCATAGGTATCGGAGAGCGCGATGCCGAGGTCGCCGCGGTATTCCTTTGCCCAGGTGTCGAACGCGAACACTTGCGAGTCGCGCAACCGCGGCCCAAGCGCCTGGCAGGCCTGCATGTACTCGTGCCCGAAGGTACCGAGCGGAATCATCTCGTTGCGCATCGAAAACCACACGTTCGACGTGCCCGCGAAGTGCTCCGGCACGTCCCGCTTGAGTGTCTGCAGGGCCTCCTCGTGCCATTGCGCCGAAAAGCGCCTGCGCGTGCCGAAGTCGGAGATCTTGAATTCCAATGCCGGATCGACCGTACGCACCAGATCGATTTTCGACTGCAGCCGGCGTCGGCCTTCGTCCAAATCGTACCTCGGCTGCGTGCGACCAGAGTACACCTCGGAAATGATCGCCAAGACCGGAATTTCGAACAGGATCACGTGCAGCCACGGGCCGCGGATGGTGATGTCTATCTCGCCCGCCGGTTCGCGCAGCGGCTCCACGTCGATGAACCGCCGGTTGAACTGGAACAGCCCGAGAAAGTCGACGAAATCGGACTTCAGGAACCGCATCCCGCGCAGGTAGGCCAGCTCGTCGTCGCGGAAGCGAAGGGTGCACAGCTGGTCGACCTCGGCCCGGATCTCGTCGATATAGCGCGCCAGGTCGATCCCTTCGGTGCGGCACTTGAACTTGTATTCGACCTGCGCGCCGGGAAAATGGTGCAGCACGACCTGCATCATGGTGAACTTGTACAGGTCGGTGTCGAGCAGCGACTGGATGATCACGGAGCCGATTCCGGGGCGCGGGGACGGGATTGTAACTCGCGCCGAATATTCAACGCGCTTGCATACTTGCCGATACTGTATATAATCTCAGTGCTGAATGGAGAAACAGTAGCCGCCCATATGGACGCACTCACCGACCGGCAGGCAGAAATCCTGCAGCTGATTCGCGAGTTGACCGAGGCGTCCGGGTATCCGCCGACACGCGCGGAGATCGCCAGCTCCATGGGCTTTCGCTCCGCCAACGCAGCCGAGCAGCACCTGCGCGCTCTCGCGCGCAAGGGCGTAATTGATATTTCGTCGGGCGCCTCACGCGGCATACGAGTGCGCGACAAGACCGGCCCGCGCCACGGAAAACTGATGGAATTGCCCGTCGTCGGGCGCGTCGCCGCAGGCAGCCCCATGCTGGCGGAAGAGCACCTGCAAGGGCGCTTCCAGGTCGACCCCAATCTGTTTACCCCGCGCGCCGATTACTTGCTGCGCGTGCGCGGCATGTCGATGCGCGACGCCGGGATACTAGAAGGGGATCTTCTGGCGGTACACCGCGGCCACGAAGCGCGCAGCGGTCAGATCGTCGTTGCGCGGCTGTCCGACGAAGTGACGGTCAAGCGCTTTCGGCGGCGCGGTCATACGGTGCAGCTGCTGCCCGAGAATCCCGATTTCGCCCCGATCGAGCTCGATCTGCGTCGTGACTCAATGACGATCGAGGGTGTCGCGGTCGGTGTCATCCGCAACGGCAAGAGTCTGTAACGGCGGTCATTTTCCGCGCCTGAGCACTGGCCTGACGGCTATAATCGGGGCGCGCCTCAATGGCCCCGAATGAGCACCGAAGCCGCCCCAACGACCACCTACACGGGTGAATTCGCCGTACCTGCGGACCACGCACCGGCCGCGGATCCGACGCGCCAGATTCTTGCCGACCGGGTGGAGCAACTCTACCGCCAGTCGGTACCCGGCACTCTGCTTACGCTGTTCGTCGGCGCCATCATCACCGTCGAGCTATGGACATCCTTCTACCGCGACCTCACGGTCATCTGGTGGCTGATCACGATCGCCATCTCCGCGGCACGCTACGGGCTGTACCGCGCCTATCTGGAGCGCGTCGATCACGACGAGAAGAAATGGTTGCGCTGGATGGCGATCGGCGCTCTGGCCGCGGGTGTCAACTGGGGCATCGCCAGCGCGGTGATCTTCCCGTCACATACCGACAACCAGCAGGTTTTTCTTGCCTTCATTCTCGCCGGCCTGATCTCCGGCGGGATCGCGCTATTCGCTTCGGTGTGGTGGACCTACGCTATCTACGCCGTCGGGATCATTCTTCCCTTCACCTACGTCCTCGCCAATTCCGGCAGTCGCATGTTCGTGGAACTGGCCTTGCTAATGCCCGTGTTCTACCTGGCGAACGTCGTGGTCGCCTACCGTCTCGACCATGTCTTCACTTCGGGGTTCAAGGCGCGCGAAGACTACCGCGGCGTCGCCCAAGAACAGAAGGTGATGACCGCGCAGATCGAAGAGCAGCTGCAGGAATTGCTCAACGCCCGCCGCGAAGTCGAGGCCTCGGGACGCAAACTGTCCCTGTTCGCTGAGCGCGCGCCAATCGCGGTACTGGAGTTCGACGCCAACGCCACAGTCCTCGAAATGAATCCCGCCGCGGAAAACCTTTTCGGCTATGCGCTCGGCGAGCTGGTCGGAAGAAACGCACTGCAAATGCTTTTTCCTGCCGACGAGCTCGGCATCAACGAATCCTGGTGGCGCGATTTCCTCTCCGGCGTCGAGCCCGCCACCTTCAGCAGGCTTCGTTGCCTGCGACGCGACGGGCTCGACATCATGTGCGAGTTCACCCTCACCCCCCTGGTCAACGACGAGGACGACGTGATCTCCGTCATCGCCCAAGGACGTGATATCACGCAGCAGATCGAAGCCGAGCGGCTGAAGAAGGAATTCACGTCGACGCTCAGCCACGAGCTGCGCACGCCGCTAACCTCCATCATCGGCTCCCTGCAGTTGATCAACTCTGGCGTCCTCGGCGATGTCGAAAAGGACGTATCCGAGCTGACGACAATCGCCGAGCGCAACGGACAACGCCTGCTCGACCTGATCAACGATTTGCTCGATATCGAGAAGATTGAATCGGGCAAATTCACTCTTGCGCCAGAAGTCGTATCGATCGACTCGCTCCTGCGCGACACTTTGGTCCTGAACAAGGGCTTTGCGGATCGCTACCATGTGCAACTTGCGATAGGAAAAGATTTGGCGCCGGCAAAGGTCGAAGCCGATCCGAAGCGGCTCGTACAAGTGGTGACAAATCTACTTTCCAACGCGGCCAAGTTCTCCCCCGAAGGCGGGGCGGTCGACGTCACCCTGAAACTGGACGGCGATCGGGTTCGCGTCGGGGTGCACGACCGCGGTCCCGGCATTCCCGACGCTTTCCGCTCGCGGATCTTCAGTCGCTTCGCGCAGGCGGACTCTACCGCCACGCGACAAAAGGGCGGCACGGGCCTCGGTTTGGCGATCTGCAAACGGCTGATTGAACTGATGCACGGTAGCATCGGCTTTGAGGATCGCCCGGGCGGGGGCAGCACTTTCTACTTCGAGTTACCCGTGCTCGGCGACAAGGCAGTTTCTAACTTGGAGCAACTGGGAGCAGCTCAATGACAACCAAATCTCTCGAGCGCGTCTGCTATGTAGAAGACGACGAGGACATTCAGAGAATTGTCCGCATGTCACTCGAGCGCATCGGCAAGATGAAAGTAGAGATCGTCGGCGATCCCATGGTCGCGATAGATGCGATTGTCGGATTCAAACCTGATCTCGTCATGCTCGACTGGATGATGCCCGGAATGGACGGACCGACACTGTTCAGGCGGATGCAGGAAAATCCGCAAACAAAGGATCTGCCCGTCGTGTTCATAACCGCGAAATCGACCCCAACCGAACTGGACGAGCTTCGCTCGCTCGGCGCGCTCGGCGCCATCTCTAAGCCCTTCTCGCCGAAGGAACTGCCGCAGCAGCTGCAAGCGCTCTGGAACGCGCTGCCTTAGACCTCCCGCCGCAGAAAGAGTTAGAGGAACAGGTCCGCGCGGGTAACGTTTCCCTTACCGAACTCCAGAGTGCGCTTAATCCGATAAGGCTCCTCGGCGTTCACCTTTGGTGATTTCGAGAGATCGAGAAGCTTCTGCGGTCTGAGCGGGTTCCCGGCGGCATCGCGTACCACCATGATCCGCGGCTGAAGCCGCTTCTCGAGATTCTGCGCGATAACCACGGCGACTTCCCCGGAATTGAGCTCCACTACGGCGCCGACCGGGAATATTCCAATGCAGCGAATGAACTGTTCCACCAGGACAGGGTGGAAAGCTGTGCCACGCCACTTATGCAACATGTTGAGTGCGTTGGACGGCGCCACCGGCGAGGCATAGGGACGCTTGGACGTCAATCCGACGAAGGTGTCGACGAGGCCGGCTATTGCTGGTATCAGGCCGAGTTCCTCGCCACGCACGCCGTTCGGATATCCCGACCCGTCGTAGCGTTCGTGGTGCATTGCCACGCCCTGCACGACTTGCGGGGAGATTCCCGGTGTGACCTTGAGTATCTCGGTCGAGTGCACGACGTGCGAGCGCACCAGCACGTACTCCTCCGGCGTGAGCCGTTCCCGCTTGGCCAGAACTTCGTTGGGAATCTTGAGCTTTCCGACGTCAAGCAAGAGACCCACCAATCCGGCCAGCTCCAGGTCCGCTTCCGACATTTCGAGGAAGCGCGCCAAGGCGACCATGTATACCGAAATGTGCAGCGCCTTGTCGATCAGGTCTTCGCGTTCCTTGAGCGTCGAGAAGAGCACCAGCGCGTCGGGATTGCGTTTGATACTGTCGGACATGCTTCGCGCGGCGCTCGTGGCGAGCGCGGCATCAAGGGTTTCTCCCTCGCGGATATTCTCGATCATCGAATAGAGCGATTCCTCGGAGGATTTGTAGCTCTCCCCTGCCTGAGCGAATTCGCTCTCGACAGTCGCAGTCGTGTAATAGGTGACTCTGCCGGTGCCGGCCAACTTCGGTGCGGCGGAACGCAGCGGAACCGCAGCGAATCGTTTCTTCTCTGGCTCTACGACGCGTTCGGTGTCGACGAGCACGTGTTTGCAGAAGCGCCGCAACACCTCCAACTGTTCCGGCGTCTGAAGGAAGAATCCCTGGAACATGAACGGCGTGTCTGTCCAGGGGCGATCGAGCTCGTTGACGTACATGCCGAATTGAAGCTCGTCGACTGGAATCTTCTTCATCATGCGCTTGCCCTTTCCTCCGATCCGGCTTGCTGAAACTTTCGCGCCAGGAAACCTATCACTTCGTCCGCATTGCGGAACCTTGCGTCACGGTCCTTTTCGAGCAGCTTGTCCAGCAACCGTTGATATTCCGAGAGGCTCTCCGATAAAGCTGGCGGAGGGGTGTTCAGGTGCTGCAACGCCACTTCGACGGCAGTTTCGCCATCGAACAGATGCCGTCCCGTGAGCATCTGGTACAGCAGCACTCCGGAACTGTAGATATCGGTTCGTAGATCGAGCGCCACTCCCCTAACCTGCTCCGGGCTCATATAGCGCGGCGTACCGACGATTTCACCATGACCCGTGCGGTCAATCGCGTCGACGTGCTTGGCAATGCCGAAATCGACGATCGCCAGGCTGCCGTCCGAGCGGAACATCAGGTTTTGCGGCTTGAGGTCGCGATGCAGGATGCCGCACTCGTGTATGTCACCCAGCGCAAACATCAGTTCGCGGAAGATCCGCAGCGCCTCATGCGGCGCACTGGCCCTTCCTCCGAGTCGCTTATTGAGATCGCCACCGTCGAAGAATTCCATTACCAGGTAGGCGTGGCCCTCGGATACTCCATGGCTATGAATACGAGCGACGTGGCGGCTATTGATTCGCTCGACCAGCGAATATTCCTCCATGAAACGCGCCAGTGCGTTCTTGTCCGCCGTCGCCTCGCTTCTCAGAATCTTCACCACGAGCGGTTCGTCGTCCCGATCCCTCGATGCCAGATATACACGCGACATCCCTCCTTCGCCGATGAGCCGCAGAATGCGGAAGCCCGAGATGCGAACCCGCTCCCCGAGCATGTGCCCTTCCAGCCTCGAGGCGAGGTCCGGCGAAAGCGTCCGTTCGGCTTCATCGTGGGTTAGATCGCGAATTGAATTGACCAGACGCTCGCGGGTCAGCTCCTGCTTGCGCTGGTAGTCGCTGGCACCGGCCTTCATCGCCCGGACGGCGATGATCTCGTTGCCCGCGCCGGTGAGGAATAGCACGGGCGGGCAGTCGACGCGCTTCTTGAACTCGTGCAGCCACTCCAGGCCGTCGCCCCGGCCGAGCATGTAGTCCAGAATCATCAGGTCGTAATCGCCGAGCGGAAATTGCTCGTCGGGCATGTCGCGCACGAGAGGATCGAACTCGTCCACCTCGGCTATTGGCCACTCCTGCCTGATGTAATGCGCGAGAAGGTTCCTCAGATCCTCATCGTCGTCGATGATGAGAATTCGCATCAGACTTCCGACCCTGGGCCCGCCACGCAAAAGACGGGGGTCGGTTCCGACCTGCCACGCAAAGCGACGTCGCCCCGGGCGCGGACGTCCTGTTCCGGCACCAGATCGCGTATTGCCTGGAAGAATTCGCCGCACACCAGGACTTCGTTTGCGGCGGCCAACTGCATCAAGCGCGCTGCCGTGTTCACCGGGTTGCCAATGATGGTGTAGCTCATGTAGTGCGGCGATCCGATGTTGCCGATGATCGCCTCGCCCATGCAAATGCCGATCCCGACGCCCGTCGCAACTCCGAAGCGTCTCTCCCATTGCCGCCCGATCGGCGCGAAGCGCAACACCATCTCCTGCGCGCACTGCAGGGCGCGCGCCGGAGCGTCCTTTTGTGGCAGGGGCACGTTGAAGCCGATCAGAAGACTGTCGCCCGCCATGTTGAAGATTGTCCCGTGCCGCTGGTACGTGGCCTCGGTCAGGAAAGCGAAGTATTCGTTCAGCATTTCCACCACGTTGCCCGCCTCGCTGCGCTCGGTGATGCGGGTGAAGCCGCGCAAGTCGGCAAACAGCGCCACCACTTCGATTCGCTGTGCGTTGGCCTGAAATGGTCCGTCTTCTGCGCCAAGGTCGTGGATGATCCGCTCGGCGAGGCCAGGAGATATGTAGCGGGAAAACGCCTTGTGGATGGTTTCCTTGCGTTCGATTTCAGTCGCCAGACGACGCTGTTCGAGCTCACGCCTGGTCTCGTGCAGCCTGCGAAGGGTCTTTACCCGCGCCAGCAACTCTTCCCGACTTACGGGCTTGGACAGAAAGTCATCCGCTCCTGCCTCGATGCCGCGCACGCGACTCTCGGAATCGTCGAGCGCGGTAATCAGTACGACAGGGATGAGGGCGGTCGACGGATCGGCCTTGAGTCGTCTGCATACCTCGAACCCGCTGAGGCCGGGCATCAGGACGTCGAGCATGACCAGATCCGGCGGCGACGCCATGACGCGCTCCAGTGCTGCCCCACCCTCGGCAGCCACATCCGCTTCCATGCCTTCCTTGCGCAGCATGTGAGCGAGAAAATTCGCCATGTCCTGGTCGTCGTCGGCGACCAGGACGCGAAACTCGGATTGTGCGCCGATCTCGTGCTGCACGGCGGCGAGGTCACTCATAGACCACATTCACGCGCGCCAGGTATTCCGCGTAGTCGACGATGGCTGCATCCAGCACGGCACGGTCTCCACTATGTGCCCCATCTTCGATGCTTTTCCCAAGGTCCGAAACCCTGCTGAAACCGTATGAGTTCCCCACCCCTTTCATGCGGTGTCCGAGCTGGCGCAATTGCTCGAAGTCGAGCGCAGCCAACGCGGTACGCAGTGTTTCCAGTTCTTTCTTCCGGTTGTTCATGAATGTCGGAACGAGATCTGCGAGATCCTTTGCGACCACCACGGTGTAGGCGCTGTCGGTCATGATTTGCTCTTGTCTGTAGTTGCGCTTGGGCGAGATTGCGAGCCTATCCTTTCGATACGTCCGCGTTGCCGGTTTCGGCAACAATTATATGTGTTTCGCATCTGACTCAGATACTTGAATGTCAATTCCTGTCAGTGGGTTAGCCTCCACCAGAGCGCTCGTCGGGCGCGCTCGAATCGATCACTTGACGCGCCCTGGCGAGGTACGGATGCAGCGAAAGGGCGACCGAAAACGCGAATCGCGCCGACTCCCACTCGCCTTCGCCCAGGAGGATCTCCGCGAAACTGCATAGTGCCCCGAAATGGCGCGGCTCGAGTTCGATCGTGCGGCGCAGGTCCTCTATGCACGACTCATCGTGACCGAGAAGGTAGTACAAGGTTGCCCGCTTGTGCCACGCCTCGGCGAAATCCGGAAGGTAACGCAGGAGCAGCGACAGTCGCGTCTCCGCGATGTCGTAGCGGCGCGCAGCGATATCGCTCGCAGCCAGATCGAGGGCATGCGCGGCCGAACGGTGAGGGTGGTACATCCAGACGTGCCAGATGCGGTCTTCCGTGGCAATTGCCTCATGTTCGTGCCGGCATGCACCGAGACGGCGGAACAGCGCGTCCAGCGCCACCGACCCGCGCGCGGGACGGCGGCGGCGTCCGTCAGCGATCAGGCAGAGGGTCTCTGCGTAGGAGGCCATCGGTTGCGGCCGATGTTAGCATTGTCAGTGAAAATCGCGCGAGTGCACCGCAAGGTAACCGAGCAATTTATCGTGGTCAAACAGCCGGCGCGCCACGAGATGCACGACCTCGCCCTCGCGCTCGATCACGCCCTGTACACCGAGCAGCCGTGCGCCGAGCAGCTCCCGCCGCTGCCGCTCGACAAGATCGCGCCAGACGACCACGTTGGCGCAGCCCGTCTCGTCCTCCAGAGTGACGAAAATCACGCCGCTCGCCGTATCGGGCCGCTGCCGGCAGGTAACAAGCCCTGCAGTGCGCGCGACCTTTCCGTGCGGCAGCGAATACAAATGCCCGGCAGTGAGAATGCCGAGGCGCCCGAGGCGGCCGCGCAGCAGGGCGAGCGGATGCCTGCCGAGGGTCAGGCCGAGACTCGCGTAATCGGCGACGATGTTTTCGCCCTCTCCCGGCGCAGCGAGTTCCGCTGCCGCCTCTCGCACCGGCGCGCTGCGCAGCATGTCCGAGGTCTGGTCTACCCCGGCTGCGCGCCAATGTGCCCGCCGACGATGCCCGGCAAGCGAAGCGAGCGCACCGGCTGCGGCCAAGCATCCGAGATCGCGTCGATCGAGCGCAGCCCGGCGAGAGAGATCCTCTACCGACTCGAACGGGCGCGATGCTGCGATCCGTTGCGCACTGGCCTCGGATAAGCCGCTCACCATTCGCAGGCCGAGACGCAGCGCACGCCCTTCCAGCGTGCAGTCCCACGTGCTCGCGGCCACGTCCACCGGTCTGACCTCAACGCCATGGCGCTGAGCATCCCGTACCAGCTGGGCAGGAGCATAGAACCCCATAGGCTGGCTGTTGAGCAGCGCAGCGCAGAACTCGGCCGGTTTATGGCACTTGAGCCAGGCCGAGACGTAGACCAGCAAGGCGAAGCTGGCAGAATGTGACTCGGGGAAACCATACTCGCCGAAACCGAGAATCTGCCGATAAATGGCTTCGGCGAATTCGCGCGTATAGCCGCGCTCGAGCATGCCGCGCACCAAGCGCGCCTCGAAGTGCTCGAGCCCGCCCTTTCGGCGCCAAGCCGCCATCGAGCGACGCAACTGATCCGCCTCGCCGGGAGAAAATCCGGCCGCCACCATCGCCAGCTGCATGACCTGCTCCTGGAAAATCGGCACGCCCAGAGTGCGCTCCAGCACTACCCTCACCGCTTCGCTCGGATAGGTCACTGTTTCCAGGCCCTGGCGACGCCGCAAGTAGGGGTGCACCATGCCGCCCTGAATCGGTCCGGGGCGCACGATCGCGACCTCAATCACCAGATCGTAAAAATTGCGCGGCTTCAGGCGTGGCAGCATGCTCATTTGCGCACGCGATTCGATCTGGAAAACACCCACGGTGTCGGCGCGCTGGATCATGGCATACACGGCAGGATCCTCCGCCGACACGTCCTGTATTCTCATGCCGACGAGTTCCAGCGTACGGCGGATCGCCGACAGCATGCCAAGCGCCAGCACGTCGACCTTGAGCAGACCGAGTGCCTCGAGATCATCCTTGTCCCATTGAATGACCGTGCGCTCCGGCATCGCCGCGTTTTCGACCGGCACCAGCTCTGCCAGCCGTCCGCGCGAAATGACAAAGCCGCCAACGTGTTGCGATAGGTGCCGGGGAAACCCGATCAGCGCATCTGTCAGCTCGAGAAACCGCCTCACCGCGAGGCTCGACGGATCGAGACCTGCCTCAAGCACATGCTCCGCGAGCCTGCTACGGTCGTCCCACCAGACGAGAGTTCGCGACAGCCGCTCCACCTGCCCGGGCGCGAATTCAAGTGCCTTGCCCACATCCCGCACCGCGCTGCGCGGCCTGTAACAGATCACCGTCGCGGCAAGCGCCGCCCGCTCCCGTCCGTACTTGGCGTAGACGTACTGGATCACTTCCTCGCGCCGCTGGTGCTCGAAGTCGACGTCTATATCGGGCGGCTCGTCGCGTTCCTTGGAGACGAAGCGCTCGAAAAGCATGCTCATCCTGTCCGGATCCACCTCCGTGATGCCGAGCGCATAGCACACTGCCGAGTTGGCCGCCGAGCCGCGCCCCTGGCACAGGATGCCGCGGCTGCGTGCGAACTGCACCAGATCGTGGACCGTCAGAAAGAACGCCTCGTAGCGCAGCTCGGCGATCAGCTTCAGTTCGTGCTCGACGAGCTTCGATATCCTTTGCGGGACGCCGGCAGGAAAGCGCCAAGTCAGCCCCTGCTCGGTGAGCCGCCGCAGCCAGCTCTCGGGCGTCTCTCCTGCGGGAGTCAGCTCCTCGGGATATTCGTAGCGCAACTCGTCGAGCGAGAAATGGCAGCGCTCCGCGATCTTCATTGTTTCGGCCAGCAGCGCGTCCGGATAGATTTGCGCGAGGCGCATGCGCGGCCGCAGGTGCCGCTCGGCGTTCGGGTGCAACGTCCGTCCGCACCCCACCACCGGCTTGCCGATACGAATCGCCGTAAGCAGGTCCTGCAAGCGGCAGCGCGAGCGTAAATGCATGTGCACGTCCCCGGCGGCGACCAAGGCGAGCCCCGAGGCAGCGGCGAGCTGACGCAGCATCGCGAGCCGCTCCCGGTCGTTGCCTCCGCAGTGCAGTTCGGCCGCGATCCAGGCCTTCCCCGGAAAGTGTCCTGCGACCCAACCTGCGGCTTCATAATCGATTTCGGGGCCGGGCATCAACAGCGCGAGCGCGCCGCTTTCTGCCGGCGGAGCGAGGTCTCTGCGCGTAAGCGCATAGCTGCCCTTCTTCGCCCGCCTCCGGCCGGTCGTGATGACGGAAGAAATCGCGCCGTAGGAGCGGCGGTCGGCGGCGATGAGAACGAGCTTGACACCATCCTCGAGCCTTACTTCACTGCCTACAATGAGCTTCAGACCGAAGCGCTTCGCCGCGACATGCGCGCGAACGACCCCGGCGAAAGAGCACTCGTCGGTGAGCGCAAGCGCGGCGTAGCCGAGCGCCGCCGCGCGTTCCACAAGTTCTTCGGGGTGCGAAGCGCCACGCAGAAACGTGAAATTCGACAGGCAGTGCAGCTCTGCGTACCGAGGCAGACAGGAATGCATCGGCCTAAGCGAACATCCCATGCAGGTACCACGCGCCAGCCGTGCCGCGTTCGCGGAATACCCACAAAAGCGCCGCGTTCGGCGTGCGCGCGATGAAGTAATCACGCGCGATCTCGCTCTCGTCCCACCATCCCGATTCGATGCGCTCGGGACCAGCCAGCAACTCCAGCGGACCGCCCTCGTGCGGCACACCTCTTTCTTCTTTCAATCTGCGCGGCGGCTCGATCAGCCATAGTGGCCGCGCTCTTGTGCCCTCTTCTCCATGCAACGACCGCTCTCCTGGTGCAAGCGCCCGCCAGGCGCGTTCAGGACGATGCTCAGGGTGCAGGCAGAGGCCATGCACCGCTTCACTCCCAAGCCTTGCCTGCAAGCGCTCGATGAGCCGCACCCATGCTTCACTCTCGGCGTGCGGACCTCCGAACAGGTCAATCGTGCTGCCATGCAGCGGGACGAAATTCTCCGCCTCGATCCGGATCGCTTCGACCGGTTTGACGAGCCTGCATGCAGAGAGACGTTCGCGCAGCAGCGGCAACAAGCGCTCGGCCTCGCGGCCCGGCGAAGCGAGCCCGACCTTTAGCACGCTCGGGCTTGCGTCGCGGTGCAGCAGTGTCAGCAGGAAATGCCGTACGCCCGCTTGGCGCGCGGCGAGCAACCCCTCCAGCTGCACGAGCAATCGCCGTGCGGCAAAAAGCACCCCTTCCGCGTGCGTGACCTCCCCCGGCAGCTCGAGCTTCGCGGCGAAACGCAGCGGCGGCGCGAAGAAGTTGCGCGGCTCCGGCATCCCTCCCAGCGCCTGCTCCAGTCCGTCGAGCAATGCCTGACCGAAACGCCGGGCAACGCCTTCACGCGGCAGGTTGCGCAATTCGCCTATTGTGGTGATACCGATGTTGCGCAGCAAACCGAGCCCATCCGGCTTGTCGCAGGCCACTGCTACGGGAAGTGTTGCGAGTGCCATTTCAAGCGCAGCGCGATCCAGAATCAGCGTTTCTCGACCCGCGCTCGCGAGCCACCATGCGCTCCGTGCTGTCGGCGCTGCGGCAAGCGTCGGAGTAAAGCCCATCTGGTCGATGCCGGCGCGGATCCGCTCCACCATCGCTGCCAGGCCGCGGAACAAGCGCAGGCTGCTCTCGATTTCGGCCAGAATACCATCTGGCGCTTGAAGGGAAACATGCGGCGTGAATCGGCACATCCAGCCCGCGATACCCTCGAGCGCTTCTTGCTCAGCCGCCCGATTGCGCGGCCAAACGCGCAGCTGCGATGCGAGCGCGCATGCCGCAGCGAGCCCCATCCCCGGCCGTACGCCGAGCGCTTCGGCCCGTGCGTCACAGGCAAGCACGCGACCAGCGTCGGCAACCGCCCATGGCACGCAGTCCGATTCAAGCAGGGCACGGCCGCGCGACAGTGCCTCGAGCGCAAGGCGCGGAAAACGGAGCGCCACCCAGAGCATGGACAGGCCTTTCGATCTTGATGCCGAGAGGGTTCGCGACCAGAGCCCCTCGGCGCTTGAGAATGCGAATCGCGAGCCCTTCCGGAGCGGGCTCAAAGGCGATGCGCAAACAGGCGGGCGACGCCTCGTGTGCCGCCTGCATCGGGCGAAACAGCGCGATGAACGCGCCATGACCGGCCCCTGCCGCCACCGCAAGTCGCCGCAATTCGGCGTATCGGATGTCGCGAAACCACGCCAGCAAAGCATGGCAACCCCCTCCGCGCAGCACCTGCTCCGCGGCCCACAAACCGTCGCGTCGCCCCGGAGCGCGCACGACCGAGAGATATTCGAGGTCGACCCCTGCCGCCGCGAGCGCCGGCGCGTAGGGCAGATGCGGCGGCGCAAGCCAAACGATGCGCCGCCCGCTCGCGGAAAGGGCTGCTAGCGCCGGAAGTACCAGCTGCAGCTCACCAACGCCTTCACGCTGACCTAGAATTTCCGTCAGCGCACCCGTAGGCCAGCCTCCGCCCGGCAATTCGAGATCCAGCGTGGCAAAGCCGGTCGGCACCGTTGGTCCAGGCCCGGACGCGAGCGCGCCGCCGCGCCAGACGGAACGTTGCGAAAGGATATCGGCGAGCGAGGTTTTCATAGCACCCTGATACTGTATTTATATACAGTATCAGGGTAGCTGGCAAGCGCGACTTACTTTAGCCAGCGCTTGATCGACTTGAGGATGCGCTGATCGCCAAACCCGAGCTGCAGCAGAACCGGGGCACGCTCAAAGAGCTCGCTGTAGCGGCGGATGCGCCCTCCCTCGAGCATGCAACAGCTGATGCCGTCAAAACCGACCCGTCGCCCCTCGCTGCCCGCGATTTTCGACACATAGGCAAAGCGGTAACGCGCGTAGCCGATGCGCCCGTCGCTGCACGCGTCCGACACATGCCACTTGAAGTCCTTCGCATCGCGGTGGAACAGCCCTGTGACCATGCCCGCGATCGCCTCCCGGCCGGCGAATTCGCCGTAAAAGCCGTCGTGATAGACCCCGTCAGGCGTGAAACATTCCGCTGCGACCAACGCGTCGCCCGCGCAGATAGCGGAAGTCATGCGTTCAAGCAGTTCCGCGAAACTCCTGCTTGCGTCACTCATTTTCGAGCAACGCCTTCGTCAGGGCGAAGAATTTGGCGATGCGCGGACCGAGTGCCCCTTCCAGCGCTGGGCGCCGCTCCGCGACGAAGGCGCGCAGCGCATCGATCGACTTGCATTCCTCGAGTTGCAGGGCGATCGCGTCCCCTGCCGGTCCCATGGCGTCCGTGAGGGCGTGCGACAACTGCAAGCGAACTTCCTTGAAGTCCACCAGCGTCGACGCCGGCGCCTCGCGCACGAATCCCTGCGCGACCAGTCGCTCGAGCATCGGCTGCACGTTGCCGATCTTCTCGAACTGCTTGACCAAATCGGCGCCGGTCACCTTGCCGTTCACCACGATGAGCAGCGCGCGCAGCCGCTGCTCCAGCCCTTGCCCCCGCGTCTTGATCTCCTCGACGCCTTTCTCGGTCTTCTGCAGCACCGCCTGCAGGTTCATGGTCGCACCGGAACACGCCCTGAAGCCGCTAGCCTACCCCAGCAACCGGCCGGCGGCGGCCATGAGAAAAAACATGCACCCGGCGCACCACGCTATCCGATTGAAAATTAAGCACGTTTCGGGCGCACGCCTTCCACGGTGCATAGGAAAGTTGTACTTCGCGAGCGTTTTCCAGAGTGGCGTGTTGCGCACCCGCGCAGTCGCTGGAGGCCCACAACCCCTTGAGCAATAGAAACAATTTGGAAAATTGCGGCCGGCGCAGGACATACTGGCATGGGTATTGCGGAGATAAGGGTGGAAGCAACAAACAGGCAAACCAAGCTGGAGAAGATCATGACTGCCACTACTCTCACTGCGAATGTCACAGGTTATCGGTTCGCCGGTCTCGACCGTGCAGCCAAATATGCAGGTCTCACCAACGAAGTCGCCGGGACGCTGGTCATGCTCGGGGCGGCGCCGTTCATCGGATTGGCTTTCGTTGTCGCGTTGCCGTTTGCCGGGCTTGCGCTCATCGCGTGGCTGGCGGCGAAAGCGCTGCTGGCCAAACGCCGGGCGGTCTGGAAGCGCGTGCGCAACGTGGTCCTGTTCCTCGCGGCCCCCTTCATCGGACTGGCCTACGCGGTGGCGCTGCCTTTCGTCGGCTTCGGCGCCCTGGTGTGGATGGGGCTTTCCGCGGCGCTCAAGCGTCCCGCGGCGGCCTGACGCAAGACAGGGAGGGTCACGTGAGCCACATCCCGAACATCCTCATCGTCGACGACGAAGAAGTCGTGCGGCGCAGCTTCAGCCGGGTCCTGGACGGGGCGCACTGCCGGACGGCGTCGGTGGAGGACGGCGAAGAAGCCCTGCGTGCACTGGCACGCGAGCGCTTCGACGTCGTCCTGCTCGACTTGCGCATGCCCGGGGCCGACGGAATCACGGTGCTGACGGCGATCAAGGCGCGCTGGCCAGAGAGCGAAGTGGTGGTGATCACCGGCTACCCGAGCGTCGAGACCGCGAAGGAAGCGGTGCGTCTCGGGGCTTGCGACTACCTCGCGAAGCCGGTCGCGCCGGAAGCCGTGATCCACGCCGCGCACGGCGCGGTCCTGCACAAGCGCTGGGCCCTGCACCCGGTGGCCAACGATGAAGCACATGCATCTGCAACGCAGGCCCGCAGCTGGGCCTGCTGACAACGGACTTCGGTCAAGGAGAACACCATGACAACGGCAGCGCTCAAGAAAGTACTGGTCGTCGACGACGATCCGATCGTCGGCAAGAGCATCGACCGGATCCTCTCGCCCAGGGGCTACGCGGTGATCAGCGCAAGCAGCGGCCCCGAGGCGCTCGACAAGCTCGCGCGCGAGGAATACGACGTCGTGTATACGGACATCAAGATGCCGGGCATGGACGGGCTGGAAGTCGCCGCGCGCATCAGGGCCTCGCGCCCCTGGCTGCCGGTCGTCATCGTCACGGGATATGGAAGCGACGCGAACGAGGCCAAGGCCAAGGAAATCGGCGTAACCGGATTCCTGCGCAAGCCACTGTCGCCGGAAATGGTCGAGACGAGCGCACACGACGCCCTGCTCGCCCCGGAACCAGCCGCCGCGCCGGTCGAGGAAGCACGCGAAGCCGCGCGGCCAGCCCCTAGGGCGCCGGGCGTGTTGCGCAGCTTCGCCATGCTGGTGTCAGCACCGTTCCTCGGCCTCGCGTTCGTCGTCGCGTTGCCGTTCGTCGGCCTCGGCATGCTCGCCTGGACCGGTTTGCGCGCGGCTTCCGCCAAGCATGCGTGGATCGGGCGCGTCGGCCGCTTCGCCGGCAACGTGGCCCTGTTCCTCGCCGCGCCGTTCATCGGTCTCGCGTATGCCATCGCGTTCCCGTTCATCGGTCTCGGTCTGCTCGGCTGGCACGGCTACCGGGCATTGATGGACAAGGAAAAGCGCGACTAGATTCGCTTGCAATACATCGCAGCCGGGGGCGAGTCGCAGCCCCCGGTTTGCGCCTGATCAAGTCAGGCGCGAGCCGGCCGTGCGATGCTGCCTCGAAGATAGGGGTTCCGCCCAGATGACGACCGTCACCCGCCGTATTCTCACCGCCGCCGCAGCTGCGACGGCGCTTTCCCTTGTAAGCATATTTTCCGGGGCAGTCCGCGCAGCCGACGCGCCGCGGCCAGCGCCTTCGGCCGAGGACCAGATCTGCCTCTCCTGCCACGGCCAGGAGGGAATGAGCAAGACCTTCGGCAAGAACGACTCCGTTTCGCTGCATGTCGACGGCCAGGCGTTCGCCGGGTCGGTTCACGGCCCGCTCGGCTGCGCAGCGTGCCATACCGAGGTCGATCTCGCCAACCACCCCGGTGCCGGGAAATCATTCGACAGCGCGCGCGCGTTCTCGATCGCAAAAGCCGGAGTGTGCAGCCCGTGCCATGAAGACAAGGCGAAGCTCTTCGAAGGCAGCGTGCACGCGGGGGTCCTGCGCACGGGCAACCTCGCAGCGCCAGTCTGCACCGACTGCCACGGCGCGCATGCGGTCGTGCGCAAGGCGCCCGTGGCGAACGACGTCGCCTGCCGCAAGTGCCACGGTGCGATATTCGACGCGTACCTGCAGAGTCCACACGGCAAGGCGTACGGCAAGCCGGGGCCCGTAAAGGCGCCGATCTGCGCCGATTGCCATCGTGCCCACGACGTGAGCCCGGCATCCAGCGGCACGGGGTTGCGCGACGCGTGCCTGGGCTGCCACACGGGCGCCGTTGAAGCGCACCAGAAATGGCTGCCGAACACCAAGCTGCACCTCCAGGTCGTTTCCTGCCCCGCGTGTCACGCGCCGACTTCGCAGAAGAGTGTCGACCTCAGGCTTTACGACCCGGTCGCCAAGCGCGACGTGACCGCGAAAGACGAGCAGACTCGGCTCGACGGGCCGACGGTCGCGAACGGCGGCAAGGCGCTTGATTCCAAGGCTTTGTGGGACCTCATGCGGGGCGTCGACCGCGCCGGCGCCCCGGGCAGGATGACGCTCGTCGGCCGGCTCGAAGTGCGTAGCGGCGCGGAGGCGCACCAGCTCACCGACAAGTCCAAGGCGATCCGGGACTGCGTCGTCTGCCACCGCAAGGGGGCGGACCCGTTCAAGAACGTCACGATATCGATCGTCGGCCCGGACGGCCGTCCGATCCGCTACGAGGCAAAGCAGGACGTTCTGCACGGACCGACCTCGGTGGAGTCGCTCTCGGGCTTCTACGCCATCGGCGGCACGAGGATCGGCATCCTCGACGTGGTGCTCGCGCTCGTCCTGCTGGCCGGCGTCTCGGTACCGGTCGCACACCTCGTCCTAAGAAGGCTGCTGCGCAAGAAGCAGGCCGCTGAGCAGCACGCGGGCAGTGAGGGCGAATGATCCGCAATCAAGGAACAAGCACCATGCAAAAGCTCTATGTCCACCCGCTTCCGGTGCGCATCTGGCACTGGACCAACGCGCTCGGTTTCGTGATGCTGATCCTGAGCGGGCTGCAGATCCGCTACTCGGACGCCGTCCAGCTGATGTCGTTCGCCAGCGCGGTGCAGATGCACAACGTGCTGGGCGGCGTGCTCATCCTCAACTACTTCGTGTGGCTGCTGTTCTATCTCTTCACCGACAAGATTCGGGTCTATCACCCCGAGCTCAATCCGGCGAAGCACTTTCGCGGCAGCCTGCGCCAGCTCTGGTACTACGGCTACGGCATCTTCAAGGGGCAGCCCAACCCGCACCACGTCAGCGTGTACCGCAAGTTCAACCCGCTGCAAAGCATGACCTACCAGATCGTCATGATCCTGCTCGTGCCGATCCAGTTCTACACCGGAGTCCTGCTCTGGGACGTGAACCGCTTTGCCGCCTCGATTCAGCTGTTCGGCGGCGTGCGGGTGGTCGACACCGTGCACGTCGTCCTGTTCATCTTCTTCATCGGGTTCATCTTCATCCACCCCTACCTGGCGAGCCTCGGTCACACCAACCTGGCGCACTTCAAGGCCATGGTAACCGGCTACGAGGAAGTCGAGGACGAGCCCGGCCCCAAGCAGCCGCGGTAGCGCGCCCTGGCGACGGCTCACTAGCCCGAGTCGGACTCGTCGGCGCCTTCGTCGCCCCCGCGCAGCCGTACGTTGTGCTTCTTCATGAGGGCCTGGAAATTGGCCCGCTGCATCCCGGTCTCCTCAGCACTGCGCGTGACATTCCAGCCGTTGCGCTTCAGCGCCTCGACGATGAACGCCTTCTCGATGCCTTCCACCGACTTCTCGCGCGCGGCCTTCTTGATGCGCTTCAACTCGTCGCCCGTGCGCGGGATCTCTAGATCATTGCCCGACGAAGGGCCGAGGATGCTCACCAGGTGCGCCCGCCGGACCGCCTTGTCGGTCGCCAGGATTACCGCGCGGTGCATGCTGTTCTCGAGCTCGCGGACGTTTCCCGGCCAGTCATAGTTGCCCAGAACGTTCATCGCGCCATCTGAGATCTCGCTGACCTTCTTCCCGAGCTCCTTCGCCGCCGCGTTGAGAAAATGGAAAGCAAGTGCCGGGATGTCTTCACGCCGCTCGCGCAACGGCGGAATCCGGATCGGGAAGACGTTCAGCCGATAGAACAGGTCCTCGCGGAAGCTGGCCTCGTGGACCATCGCCATGAGGTCCTTGTTGGTGGCCGCTATCAGCCTGATGTTGACGGTATGGGTGCTCGTGTCGCCAACCGCCTTGAACTCCCGTTCCTGGATCACCCGCAGGAGCTTTGCCTGAATGGACAGCGGAATGTTGCCGATTTCATCGAGAAACAGCGTTCCCCCGTTCGCGACCTCGAACAGGCCGCGCTTGTTCGCGACCGCGCCGGTAAACGAGCCCTTGACGTGGCCGAAGAGCTCGCTCTCCAGAAGATTTTCGCTGAGCGACGTGCAGTCGACGGGAACGAACGAGCGGTCCTTGCGCAGACTGTTGTAATGGATCGCGCGCGCCACCAGCTCCTTGCCCGTGCCGCTCTCGCCGCTGAGCAGCACCGTGCTGTTGGTGGGCGCGCACTTGGCAATCATGCGGAATACCTCCTGCATGCTCGGGCTCGCCCCGACCACGTTCTCGAACCGGTACTTGGAGCCGACCTCGGTCTTGAGGTTGATGTTCTCCTGGAGCAGGCGCCGGCGCTCGAGCGCGCGCTCGACGACGAGCTTCAGCTCGTCGGGATCGAAAGGCTTGGTGAGGTAATCGAACGCTCCGAGCTTCATCGACTTCACGGCGGTCTCGACCTGCGACAGGCCGGTGATCATGATGACCTCGAGATCCGGATGCGACTCCTTCGCTCGCTGGAGGACCTCGATCCCGTCCATCTTGGGCATCATGATGTCGAGGATCACGACGTCGAAGGACTTTTCGTCGATCTGCTTGAGCGCCTCGATCCCGCTCTGCACCGCGTCCACCTCGAACTCATCGTCGCCCAACACGCGACGGCAGCTGCGGATGACAATGTCCTCGTCGTCGACGACCAGAATCCGGCCCTTCATGAACCGCTCCCCTTGTCTACCTCTGCTCCCGCCGCTTCCAGCGGCAGGTAGACGCGGAACGTCGACCCCTCGCCGACCCGGCTCTGCACTTCGATCAGCCCGCCGTGGGCCCTGACGATCCCGTGGCTCACCGACAGGCCCAGCCCTGTTCCCTCGCCGACCTCCTTCGAGCTGAAGAACGGATCGAAGATATGCTTCATGTCGCTTTCCGCGATGCCGCACCCCGTATCGATGATCGAGATCTCCGCCATGGGGACGGGCGTTGCGCCCGGCTCGGGGCTCATGGGCTGCGGCGCGCGCCGCGTGCGCACCGTGATGCGGCCTTCCTGCTCGATCGCCTGCCGAGCGTTGACTAGCATGTTCATGACGACCTGCTCGATCATATTCGCGTCGAGCCATATCGGCGGCAGCGTGCGGTCAAGATCTAGATCGATGCGGATGTCGTGAAGCTGTGCCGGACTCTCGACGATACGCGCCGTATCCTCGATCAGCCGGTTGAGGTCCGTGAACTTCTTCTCGGGCGCCTTCTCGCGCGCGAAATCGAGCAGCCGCCGAATGATCGCCGCGCTGCGCTTAGTTTCCTTGATGACGAGGTCCAGGTCTTCGGCATCGGGACTGCCGTCGGGCAGCTTCTTGCGGATCAGGCTCGAGAACGTCAGGATGCCGGTGAGCGGATTGTTCAGCTCGTGCGCCACACCGGCGGCGAGCAAGCCGACCGAGGCGAGCTTTTCCCCCCTCACCGTCTCGGCCTCGGCCTGGCGCAGCTCGCGCGTGCGCTCCGCGACCTTCTGCTCCAGCGTGCGGTTCCACTCGTGCAGCTCGCGGCCGGATTCCTTCAGTGCCGCCGTCATCGAGTTGAACGACGACGCCAACTGGCCTAGCTCGTCGTCGCCGCGCACCGGGATTGCCTGGTCGAGATTGCCCTCCGCGACGCGTTTCGCCCCGGATTCGAGGTCACGCAGCGGAACGTAGATCAGGCGATGCACCAGCAGGCTCATGAGCAGGGAGGCAACGCCCACCAGCCCGAGCAGGAGCGCGATAATGACGACAACGCTGCGCTGCGTGGCACTGTCGATCTCGTCGATCGAGTAGACGATGTCGAGCACCCCGAGCACCGATTGCGCGCTCGAATGCACGTGGCACGCCGAGTTGTAGCATGTAGGCTCGTTGCGGATGACCTCCATGCTGGCGAGCATGTGCTTGCCACCCGGCGTGACGAACATGCGCGCGCGCTCGCTGAGCGGAACCTGTTGCACGGGCTTGTCCGTCTGGTGGCAATGGAAGCAGCCCTCCGCCTTGCGGTCGACCTTCATTCCCAGCTCGGGCTGGTAGGTCGAGTCGATGATCACCCCTTCCTTGCTGAAGATCCTGACCTTCGCGATGTTGTTCTGACGCGCTACGTCCTGGATGATGCGGTGCACGTACTCTGGCTGGTTCTGCAGCATCGCGTAGCGCGTGCTGCGGATCAGCACTTCCGAGAGCTGGTTCACGTGCCGCACCGCCTCGGCGCGGATTTCGTTGCGCTGGTGCCGGACCAGAAGCACCGAGAACAGCACAAGCGCCGCGAGCAGCGCGAGCGCGGGATAGACGCTGACCTTGAACCTAAGCGCTTTCGGATTCATTTACGGCCGTCGCAGAAGTGCGGCGCCTGCAGTCGTGCCACAACGCGGCCGGCACAGGCCGATGAGCGAGAGCGATTCGCATTTGCGTGGGCCGGCGGCGTCGCGCCTGATCCCGGCGCACTCACCCCAACACTGATCCACGAGCGCAGTCTATCGCAACGCAGCTACGGATAGGCAGATCAAGTTCATGGCCGTCAACAAAAAAGCCCGGTCCTCTCTCGAGGTCGGGCTTTTTCGTTTGAAGATGGCCTGGCGGTAACCTACTTTCGCGTGCGAATGCACACTATCATCGGCGCAAACCCGTTTCACGGTCCTGTTCGGGATGGGAAGGCGTGGGTCCAGGCT
>Ga0315556_1000055_pt1 | contig 53954 bp, 42 predicted proteins | sample SalMarSW160310MG_FD_202112 | JGI IMG/M metagenome (GOLD analysis project Ga0315556, IMG submission 202112) | Salt marsh sediment microbial communities from the Plum Island Ecosystem LTER, Massachusetts, United States - Salt Marsh Sediment SW1603-10 ...
GGATCGCTGCGAACCGGTCTCGATCGTCGACGTTCTCCGGCCGATGGAACGTCGAGAGGATGAAACCGTTCGCGGCCACCCCATACCTTTCGAGCAGGGCGGCGCGATCGGCGGATTCAGGAAGCAGCTTCTGGACTGCCTCCACGACGGTGTTTCCGGTGAGGAGCACTCTGTCGCCGGCGATTCCTTCGGCAGCGAGATTGTCGACGCTGACCTGCGTTGGTGCTGCGCACAGGTCGGAGAGGTGGTCGGCGATCACCCGGTTGTGCTCCTCCGGCATGTTGCGGTCGTGGCTGCGCAGGCCCGCCTCGACGTGCACGAGCGGGATCCCTCCGGCGTTTGCCGCGAGCGAGCCCGCGGTGACCGCGTTGGTGTCGCCTTGCACGACGACCGCTAGGGGCCGGTGCTCCGAGAAGTGGGCGTCGAGGAGCTGAGTCGCGTTGCCGATCTGGTGTCCCCTCGACGTTCCCCCCACCCCCAGGTACAGATCGGGTTCGGGGAGGTGTAGCTCACCGAAGAACGACGCCGAGAGATTTGCGTCGTAGTGCTGGCCGGTATGGATCACCCATGCCGCGTCACCGAGGAGCCGGATGACGTGACCCAGCTTGATGATCTCCGGTCTCGTGCCGAGCACGACAGCCACGGACCTCGGTGGTGTGGTGTGGTTTGCAGTCATGGGCGGTACCCTCCCAGCAATGCTACGGGCACTGTCGATCGCAGCCCAACTCGTGGTGCTGATCTTCGCCCTCTATGCCCTCGTGACGTCATTGTGGGGTCTGCCAAGCCAGGAGCCCGCTCCACGGGGGGCCCGCAAACGGCGGTTCCGGGTCGTCGTTCCCGCCCACAACGAGGGGGCGGTGATAGGCAGCCTGCTCGACGATTTGGAGGCGCAAAGATACCCGACCGAGCTGGCGCAAATTGTCGTGCTTGCCGACCGGTGCACCGATCGGACGATCGATCTCGTATCTGGCCGGGCGGAGATTGCCGAGCGCCAGGACGGTCCCGACGGCAAGGGCGCTCTTCTCGCCTGGTACCTCGCGCGAGAGCCGCTTAAGGCCGATGAGGCGGTCGTTGTCCTCGACGCTGACAACCGGGTGGAAGACGATCTTCTCTCCCGTTTCGCCGACGAACTCGACCGTGGCCACCAGGCGCTCCAGGCCTACCTGGACGTGGCGAACCCCGATGCGTCTGCGCTTGCGAGCGCTTCGGCGCTCAGCTACTGGGCGTCGAATCGGATGGTCCAACTCGCAAGGGACCGACTCGGATGGGGCGCCGAGCTCGGTGGCACCGGCATGTGTCTGACTGGCGCCGCGCTGGAGCTGGGAGGGGGATTCGAACCATCAGACACCGAGGATCAGGCCCTGACGGCTCGGCTGCTCCTTGCCGGCATCCGGGTGCACTGGCTGCACGACGTTCGGGTGTCCGACGAGAAGCCGGAGACGCTCGGCGTCATGGTTCGACAGCGAACCCGGTGGGCGGGTGGGAAGCGACTTGTGGGACGATCGACAACCCGCTCGCTGATCGGCCTGTCGCTCAAGGAAGGGTCGATGGCACCGTTCGATCTCGCTTTGCGGATCAACCAGCCCGGTCGATCGACGGTCGCGGCGGTGAGCGGTGTCCTGATGATCGTTGGGGCCGTGTGGCCGTCTGGGTACCTGCTGCCGTGGTGGGTCTGGGCGATCGCCACGATCCTGCAGGTTGGCGCCCCCGTCGTGTTTCTCAAACGGGACGAGGTGCCCGCTCGCTACCTGTGGCGCTACCCCTACCTGGCCGTGTTCGCCGCGCTGTCCCCGATCGCCAAGCTGCTGTCGCGGCGCCCGACAGAGTGGTACCACACACCTCACCGCGGGTAGTCGGCCCCCCAACACCTCGTTCTTGCGTGGGCTGGGTCGACATCGTCTGCCGCTCTCACGCCAGAAGGGTGGTTGGTGGGTCAGGCGAGTGGGGGAGGAGTGACTTCCCGGCGGACCGTCGAACGCCGCCGTAGGAGACCCCTGAGGAGCCCGACCCCGTAGGACCAGTGCATGATCGCAACGGCTGCGGCGGTGCGCACCCAGGCGGAGAACGAGCCCGCACCCCGGGTCGCGGCAGCGCCCACGGCGATCAACCACGCTCCGATCAACGCGAGGAGGGCCCACCAGGTGATCCCGATCACTCCCACGATCGTGAAGGTCACCGCTCCGAGCACGAGGGCCGTTGGCGCGACGGGACGCCATGATGGCCAGCGTCCGTTGACGTGCAGCATCTCCGCCTTGCCCTGGCCGTAGCGGAAGAACTGGTGCGCGAGCGAGCCTGGCGTCCCGCGGGGTTGGTAGACGGACCTGATCGAAGGATCGAGCAGTACCTTCCTGCTCTGGTGCCGCCACCGGTAATAGAGGTCGGCATCCTCGACGGCGCCAGACGGAAATGATCGAAACCCACCGAGCGACATGAAGTCGTCTCTTCGGAACGCACCGAGGTACACGGTGTCGACGAACTGAGGCGTGGTGGAGTGGTGGAAGTGGCCCGGTCCGATCCCGAGCGGCGAGGTCATCGCCGCGGCGACAGCACGTCCGAACGGGGTGGTTCCCTCGGGGCTGAGCCGTCCACCGACCGCGACGGCGTTCGAGCCGGTGAGGGCAACCACCGATCGTGACAGGTAGTCCTTGGCGTAGGTGGCGTGGCCGTCCGCGCGTACGAGGATCTCTCCGGTGGCCACGCCCGCGGCGAGATTGAGTCCGTGTGCCTGGCGTCGCCGGGGGTTTGGGAGGACCTCGAGGCTGAGGCGGCCTTCCCAACGCTCGAGACGGTCCAGCGTGCCGTCGGTAGAGCCACCGTCGGCAACGACAATCGTCACCTGCCCTGTGTAGTCCTGGCCCGCGAGTGACGCGAGGCACGTGTCGATGGTCGTCGCCTCGTTGAGGACGGGCAGCAGGACGGTCACGGACGGTGTCGGCACGTTTGGCAGCGTAGCCCGCGCCACGGCTCGCCTCTCCTCTTCTTGCGTGAGCTGCCTGTAGACACCCCGTTCTTGCGTGAGTCAGGTCGACAGCGCGCGCCGTTCTCACGCCAGAACGGGGAGAGCAGTGGGGGTCCACGGCTACCCTTCCCGAGATGTCGCAGACCAGCGGACTCTCACGCGCCCGCCAAGCGTTATTCCTCGTGCTGGTCGGGCTGCTTCCGCTGCATACGGTGTTCGTGTCCGCGTGGATCTCGTGGAAGCCGTACCTGGTGGCCGTGGCGGTCCTCGCCGTCTGGGACCTGCTCGACGGAGTCCGTTTGCGTCGCTGGCCATGGCACCCAACCCTCTCGATCGTTATTGCGGTGTTCCTGGCCGTGGCGCTCATCGGCTGGCCCGCCGGCGAGTATCTCTCACGGTTCGTTCGCCTCTACCTGGCGCTGGTGGTTGGCGGACTCGTGCTGCTCGTCACCGAGCGGAGCCTCACGTCGGGTTCGATGCTGGACCGCACGCTTCGAGTGATCTTCTGGACCGGCGCGGCGATGGGTGTGACCGCAGTACTCATCACGATCGTGTCGACGACGAGCCCGGTGCTGCTCGACGCCATCAACGGCCTCCCTGGTGTGTTTCGCGTCACCAAGCCTGCGTACCTCGACGAGGGATTCGTCGCCCTCACGAACTGGCATCAGGATCCCGGCTACGCAGCGGCTTGGGCGAATCTGTGGCTCGGCCTGTCGGTGGTCGCGGTCGCGAGGGGTGTGGGCTCGAAACGTCTGTGGGTAGACGGTGCCGTGCTGGGCGGTCTGATGTTCGCCGTGCTCATGGCGTTCAGCCGTACCGGGTGGCTCACCATGCTCATCGGCATTCCCGCCGCCGTGGCCATACTCGGCCACCATCAGTGGGCGGAAAGAGGGTTTCTCTTTCGAAGAGTTGGAGCAGGGGTTCTGGTCACCGCGGTTCTGGTATCCGGGATGTGGGTGATCGACCGTCCGGGAGTCGGGGGCGACGTCGGAACCGAGTTCTCGTTCCGGCTGACCCAGGGGTGGAACGTGCTAGCGTCGATCACGGGGTTGTTCGAGCGAAGCGAGCGGTTCGCCGACGCGTTCGACGTGTCGGAGGAGCGCGCCGACGTGTGGCCCGACTATGTGCGGATGTTCAGACAGCACCCGATCACCGGGGTCGGCCTCAGCGTCGGGTGGCAGACCGAGCAGATCGGCCAGGAACCGCACAATCTGCTGCTCGAGCTCCTTGCCGAGACCGGGCTGGTCGGCACTGCTGCATTCGTGCTCATCTTGGTGATGGTGTTCCGGCGGGGGAGGGGTGCCGCAGGCTACGTCGCGCTCCTGATGGCGTTGCTGCCGTCCATGACCCAGACGGTGCTCTTCGAACCCACGTGGTGGCTCGCGGCCGGCATCCTCGTCGCCGGCGGCGACATGCGCGACGACCGGCACCCGGTGCGCAACTGAGTTCGCCCACACCGTTCTTGCGTGAGGACGGTCGATACTGTCTAGGTGAGCTCACGCAAGAACGGAATGGGAGGGTCGTCGGGGAACCCGCCAGGTCCCCTATCCTGCGACTCAAGCCTCCATCACTCGTGCCGATATCACGGGCGAGGGCGAAGGGCGCGTTGCTGTCGCGGGAGAGGTGGCGAACAGATGCGGTTGCGGTTGGTCTCGGGTTCGATTCTCGTTGCCGCGCTCCTGATCGTGCCCGACATCTCCCTGAAGACACTGCCACCACCTCCCGAGACCGGTTCGATTCCCCTCGCCGTCGATGCGAGTCAGACCACGTGGGAGAGTGAGCCGATTCCGGTTGAAGCCACCGTTGTCGGGCTCTCGTGGGGAGAGAACGAACCGCCGGCTGCCGCGTGGGTGAGGGCCACCAACAATGGCACCGACTGGGGGCCATGGGTGGAACTCGAGGCCGGCCAAGACCACGGACCGGACGGCGCCGAGGCGACCAGGTCTGTCACCGGGACCGATCCCGTGTACGTCGGCAAAGCAGAAGCCGTGCAGTTCCGTGTCGAAGGTCCAACAGAGGGTCTCGAGGCCGACTACGTGGAGACCGCCGGTCGCAATCTCAACCTCATCCAGAAAGTGCAGCACTTTCTCAAGCGTCTGACGTTCCTCCGATCCAACCCCGCCCAGGCGCAACCCGACCAACCCGCGATCGTCCCGCGATCCGAATGGGGTGGTGACCAATGCCTCAACGGCGCTCACCCCGATCGGTCCTACGTGGACCGGATCCAGCTGGTCTTCGTCCACCACACGAGCGTCAGCGCGGCGGCGAACGCCTACACCGCCGACGAGGTGAAAGACCGCATCTACGCCATCTGTGCGTACCACGTGAACGTCCGCGGGTGGGACGACATCGGCTACAACTACGTCATCGACCGCTTTGGGACCATCTACGAGGGGCGGGGCGGCGGCCTCGACGTGCAGGGCGCCCACACGAAAGGCTTCAACTCGTACTCCGCCGGAGTCGCGTTTCTCGGCTACTACCAGGACGTGCCACCGAGTCCCGAGGCGCAGCAGGCGTTCGAGTCGCTGGCCACGTGGATCCTCGACGTGAACCACGTAGATCCGCTCTCGACCACGACGGTTGTCTCACTCGGCTCGCCCAAGTTCGAGGAGGGCGTATCCGTCACACTGTCGGCGATCGCGGGACACCGTGATACCGGTATCACGGCATGCCCCGGCAACGCCAACTACGCGCTCTTGCCGACGTACCGTCAGGCGGTCGCCTCCGATCCCGATCCGAAGATCTACGGGGGGTGGCCGACCGAGAACCCGGTCACGGGCTTCCCGGACACTGGCTACGACCTCGCCGTGTTCCCCTTCCAGTTCACCGAGCCGATGGGATGGACGTTCACGATCACCGACGCCGACGGTACCGTGCTCCTCGACACGAACGGACAGGGATCCAACGGGTCGGTGACATGGGATGGCACGTTTGGCGGGGTGGCCGAACCGATTGGCACCTACACGGCAAACCTCGTTGCCACCCCCCAGTCCGGCGTTCTCGTGCCTCGCCCGGCCACGTTCACGTTCCATCTCGGGACCTACAACCCGCCGTTCTCCGACGACGACGAGTCGGTGTTCGAACCGGACATCATCACCATCTACGACGCCGGGATCACGAAAGGCTGCGGTCCCAACCGGTACTGCCCCTCTGCGACGGTCACCCGTGGCGAGATGGCCCTTTTCCTCACCCGGCTCTGGTCGCTGTCAGCGTTCGCGCCAGAGCCCGGCACCGACGCCGGCTTCACCGACATCTCGGCTAAGAGCCCGGAGATGCAGAAGGCGATCAACCAAATCGCCGAACTCGGGATCACCTCCGGCGTCGCCCCGTACCGCTACGGGCCGGAGCAACCGGTGACCAGGTGGCAGATGGCGCTCTTCCTCACCAGGCTCTGGTCGGATGCCGGGTTTGCGCTCCCCGTCGCCAGTACGAACGCGTTCTTGGACATCTCGACGTTTCCTCCTGACGTGCAGCTTGCGATCAACGAGCTCGCATCGCTCGGGATCACCAGTGGAACCGGGCCGGGCACCTATGATCCATCCGGTGTGGTGACGAGAGGACAGATGGCTGCATTCCTCGCACGCATGATGAACGGACTCGGATGGGGATCGGTGGTGTCGTGAGACGCGTTGCGATCGCATTGGTGGTGGTGCTACTCGCCGCGCTCACCCCGGCCGGGTTCGCTCAGGCGGCCACGGGCGTGCTCCGTGTCCAAGGAGGCGGATGGGGCCACGGAGTCGGCATGAGCCAGTACGGCGCGTACGGTATGGCCATCGAAGGTTCGGCAGCAGAGCAGATCCTCACCCACTACTACACCGGCACCCAGGTTTCGCTCCTGGACCAACTTCCTCTCTCAAACACCATCCTGAGCACCGTCGAAGACCCGCTGTGGGTGGGACTCGAGCAGAACCAGTCATCCATCACCTTCAAGCCGATCGGCGGTCCACTGGATCTCTGCCAATCCGGGGACGGCGAAGGACCCTGCCCGAGAAGCCAGCATCCCCAGCCGGGCGAGACGTGGACCTTCGCTCGCACCGGCAGTGGATGCCGCTTCTATCGGAACGGGGAGGCAACCGGTGCACAGGTCGGCTCGTGTCGTGCTTCGATCTCGTGGGCAGACGGGACCCACGTGTGGCTCGATGGCAAGGAGTACGCCTACGGGACGATCAAGATCCGCAGTGCTGAGGTGGCCGGTGGCAACTTCCACGTGAGCCTCGCCATCGATCTCGAGGACTATCTGCGGGGGATCGCCGAGATGCCGGCGGCCTGGCCTATGGAAGCGCTCAAGGCGCAGGCGATCGCCGCCCGCACGTACGCCGTCTATCGCTTCCTCGGAAACGAGACCCCATCACTGCGCACCGACGCCGACGCCGGTCTGAGTGCGAGCCGTAAGGCAAGCTGCTGGTGTCATCTCAAGGACACGTCCGCAGATCAGGTCTACCTCGGCTGGGCGGCGGAAGCCGGGCTTGTCAAGGCGAACTGGGTTGCCGCCGTGGCTGCCACCTCGGGGAAGGTCGTCTCCTACCAGGGATTCGACTGGCCGGACTTCACCAAGAGCCAGGTGATCGGAGCGTTCTACTTCTCGTCGTCGGCAGGAGACACCGAGTCCAATATCGACGGCTTCGGTTCGTCGATCCAGTACCCCTATCTGGTGTCCGTCGACGACCACTGGTCGGCCGATCCGAACCTGAACCCGAACGCCGTCTGGCAGAAGGACGTGGACACGGCGGTCATCGCCGCAGATCTGGGCTGGGACACCGTCGACACGGCCGGACTGATGAATCCCGCTCCGAGCGCGTCGGTGCAGTTCAGCGGGACCTCGCATGGCTCCCCGGTGACGGCGATCAAAGGCAGCGCATGGCTGCGCGCCAACCTGTCACTTCCCTCCCCACACGTCACCGGACTGGATGGCGATCCTGTGGGGCCGATCACCAACCCGCCGGTCGACGTGCAACCGGTCGTCAACCCGTTCACCGACCTCACAGGCAACCAGTACCTAGACGACGTGCTGGAGATATGGCAGGCCGGGATCACTCAAGGATGCGCCGAGAACCGCTACTGCCCGGACGACCCGGTGCCTCGCTGGCAGATGGCGCTGTTCCTCACCCGGCTACACACCGCAGGCGGGTACGACCTGACGGACGGCGGTACGTCGACATTCAAGGACATCCAATCGCTCGAACCCGCCTACCAGCTCGCCATCAACCAGCTCCGTCAGATAGGCGTGACGAAGGGCACATCCCCGACCACGTTCACACCGAGCGCCAACGTGCCTCGCTGGCAGATGGCCCTGTTCATCGTGCGACTTCTCCAAGTGGACGGCATCACCCTTCCCGATGGGTCCGATCAGGGTTTCTCGGATATCGGTGGCGTGTCTCAAGAGGCGCTGATAGCGATCAACCAGCTGAAGCAGCTCGGGGTGATCACCCTGAGTGGGACGTACGAGCCGAACAAGAACATGAGCCGGGATCTGATGGCCCAGTTCATGGCCAACGCGCTTCACGCCGTCCGTGCTCGCCAAACTGGGTAGGTCAGGGAGATCGGTCGACCGTACCGGCGGGAGTGCAGTGCCAGTCGTAGTCGATGAGACGTGGCGGGTGTGAAGCATCGCTGCAGGCGGGGCACGCAGGATCGCGGCGAACACGGAGCACCCGCAGGTCCTCGTCGAGGGCGTCGTATACGAGCAATCTGCCGACCAGCGGCTCGCCGATGCCGAGAAGGAGCTTGATCACCTCGAGCGCCTCGATCGATCCCACGATGCCGGTGACCACACCCAGCACGCCGGCCTCCGCGCAGGACGAGGCCAGCTCGGGCGGCGGGGGTTCCGGGAACAGGCACCGATAGCACGGGCCGTCATAGGGCTTGAACACGCTCACCTGCCCCTCGAAACGAAGCGCCGCCCCATAGACGACGGGTACCCGCAGGTGAAGAGACGCGTCGGTCAGCAGGTAGCGCGTCGGGAAGTTGTCCGTACCGTCGAGGACCACGTCATATCCGTGCATGATGCCGAGCACGTTGTCCGCGTTGAGCGCCTCTCGATACTGGACGACGGTCACGTCCGGGTTGAGATCGTTCAGTGTCTGTGCAGCCGACGAGACCTTGGACATCCCGACTCGAGAGGTCGTGTGAAGAATCTGGCGCTGCAGGTTGGAGAGCGCCACATCGTCGAAGTCGGCGATGCCGATCGTTCCGACACCCGCTGCGGCCAGGTAGAGAGCCGCCGGTGATCCAAGGCCGCCGGCGCCGACGATCAGCACCTTGGAGTCGAGCAGCCGCTGCTGTCCTTTCCGGCCGATCTCCGGCAGCGCGATGTGGCGTGCATAGCGGCTCGCCAGAGCGTTCGGTATCTCCCACGGTCGTCCGGCCCTCCTCCACGCATTCGAACCCTCGGCGAGGGACCTGACGCTCGAGTAGCCCGAATCCACGAGCGAGTGGGCTGCCGTGAGCGATCGCCGTCCGCCATCGCAGTAGAGGACGATCTCGTCGTCGCGACCCGCGACGTCCGAGATGGTCCGCTCGAGGAGCTCTTCGGGAATGTGGACTGCACCAGGAATCGCGCCTTCTGCGTACTCCGCCTCGCCACGGATGTCGACGATCACGATCTCGCCTCGCTTGTGGGCCGCCAGATCCGCGACGGAGATCTCCATGCCGGTGCGGTCGATCATGTGAGGCAGCGTAGCCCAGGTCAGCCAAAGAGCCGTACGAGCACTACCTGGTGTTCGGCCTTCAGCGAGTGGTTCAGTCTCCGTAGCTGCCTCGGACCGAGGAGAGGGACCGTGGAGCGAACCAGTACGTCACCCGAATCGAGAGCGACGAGTCCTTCTGCGACGAGTTGGGCGAGGCGCAGCGGACGACGCAGTTGTGCCTCGCGGCGAGCGGCGGTCGTAAGTCGGAGTAGTTCGGCAACCGCGGTGGGGCCGAGTATCGCAGTCCAGAATCGACGCACGTATGGAGAGTCGGGGGCTACGCCCACGAGTCCGTCGTGCCAGAGCCGCGGGGCGATCATGGGACGTTTCGCTGCGCTTGCTCGGGTTGCAGCACCCAGGCCCGGCACGGCGTGATTCGCGACGGGAGGACGAGCATCGCGTTGGTTCCCGGGTGCTGCAACCTTCACGGCCGCAGTCATATCAACAATTGCTAACCAACGTCAAGTAGCTCAAGCGAGAACGCGAAAACTCAGGGCGCAGCGCCCACGAACAGGGTGAGAGGGTCGCCGTAGGTGACGACGAACCCTTGTGCCGGGCTCGTGGCGAGCACGATCCCGTACAAGGACGGTTCGGCCGTGATCACCTGTTGGGTGGTGAAAGTGAGCTCGACGCCGGTGTCCAGTTTGAACTGATCGAGTGCCGCGACCACCTGCTCGACGGTCATGTTGGTGAAGTCGGGCAGGGGGGCTTTCGGTGGCAAGCCGGTGGAGACCGAGAGGGTCACCTCGTCGCCCTGCGCGACGTCGATGACGTTGCCGTTCTCGTCGGTCCACGAGGAACCAGGCCCTGGGCTCTGCTCGACCACGGTGCCTTCCGGCTCGAGCGAGTCCACTTCAACGAGGATGGGTTGGAGGTGCGCTGCGTAGATGATGTCCTTTGCCGTCGGTGTCGATTCCGGATCGCCCGCCTGTCGTCCACCTGTCTGGTCGAGACCCCCGACCATGCCGACGACGTCAGGGACGGTCGCCGGGGGAACCTTGAAATACTGGTCGACCCCCGCCGGATCGGCCGGGAATGCACCGTCGGGAACGTCCTGCAAGGCGTACGTCATGAACTCTGCCCAGATCGGCGCTGGGATCGTGCCACCGTAGACCCGCGAGTAGTACTGATCGTTGATCGTGATGTCCCGCATCGGATACTGGAAGTCGGGATAGCCAACCCACACCGCCGTCGAATACTGGGGAACGAAGCCGACGAACCAGGCGTCCATGTAGTTCTGGTGAGTCCCCGTCTTGCCTCCCTGCGGGCGGCCGATATTCGCCGCAGGGGCCGTTCCCGCACTTGTTGGGACCTGAAGGAGCGGTCTCCTCGCCGCGGCGATGACTGCCGGATCGACGGTTTGCGTGTGGGTCGTCTCATGCTGGTACAGCACCGATCCGTCTGGTCCCTCGATACGCTCGATCAGGTACGGTGCCGCCCACACGCCGTTGGTGGCGAAGTTGGTGAAGGCGGACGCCATCTCGATCGGGGTGGCCCCGCCGGCTCCTAGAACGATCGAGTAGACGGCCGGGAGTTGCGACTTATTCACACCCATGCGTCGGGCGACGTCGATGATGTGCTCGGGTCCAACCGCGACCGACACCTGGGCGTACACGGTGTTGACCGATCGCCTCGTCGCGTCGGCCAATCTGAGCCCCGGCTCGATGCTCGAACCGGCGTTGCTCACGGTCCAGATGTCCGAGCTCCCGCTGCACGCGAACGGGCACTGGATCTGAAGAGGGCTTCTGGCGTCCCAGAACGAGTTCAGCGACCCGCCGGACTCCAGGTAGGCGACCAAGCCGAACGGTTTGAACGATGAGCCCGGGTTGCGTTGCGCCTTGAGTGCAAGGTCGAACTGCTCCACATCGAACGGCAGTCCCGACGACATGACCGTGATTGCCCCAGTGTCGTTGTCGATCATCGAGATGGCGCCCGTCGGTGCGCAGCGGAGTCCGAAGGTCTCTGGAACAATCGTTTGCGTGGCGTTGTAGCGGGCGATGCAGGCGTTCAGCTGATCCTCGGTCAGCGTCGACGGGTCTGGGTAGGGGAGCCAGGTTTCGAGAATCGAGTTTGCCTTCTCCTGCAGGTCGAGGTTGATCGTCGTGTAGATCTTCAACCCTCCACCGCCCTGGCAGGTCGTGTCGTCGGAGGGGCAGCCGAAGATCGCCTTCTTGCGTTCCTCCGTGGTGGCACCCAGGAACGCAAACTCGGGATCGTGCAAGAGGTCGGTCTTCACCGCCGCGACGACGTGATCTGCAGGACCGCTGAACGTCGAGTGCGGGACGATCTCGGACGCGAGATCCTCCTTCTTCGCCGCCTCCGCTTGTGCCTCGGTGATCCACCCCTTCTTCGCCATCACGTCGAGGACGTCGGTGCGGCGGCTTTCGACATTCTCCAGCTTGTTGCGGGGGTCGTAGGTCTTCGGGCTGCGGATCGGGACGACCAGTGCGGCTGCTTCGCCAACGGTGAGTTTGTCGAGGTCCTTGCCGAAGTACTCCAGGGCGGCAGCCTTGACGCCGTAGGCACCCGACCCGAAGTACACGGAGTTCAGGTAGAATTCGAGGATCTGATCCTTGGTGTAGCGGCGTTCGAGTTCGACGGCGACGAAGGCCTCCGTCAGTTTCCCGGTGTACGTGCTCGTGTCGGCCACGAAGTTGCTTCCCACGACCTGCTGGGTGATGGTCGAACCACCACGTTTGGTTCCATACCGGTAGTTGTCGATGAATGCCTTGATGATCGCCCCGAAGTTGACCCCTTCGTGCTCGTAGAAGGTGTTGTCCTCCGCTGCGAGGGCGGCGTGGACCACCAGCTCGGGCACATCCTCGATCCTGACGGGATCGCTGTTCTTGCCGTCGTCGAGTTCGGCGAGTTCCTCGTTCTTCAGTGTGAGAATCGTTGACGTGCGCGACAGATCAGGGAAGTCGAGCTGCATCACCTGAACGTCCGGAACGTACCTGGTCTCGAGTCCTTGGAACACTCCGAACGCGGTGCTGGACCCGAAGAACGAGAACAACGCGAGCCACGTCGAAGACAGCAGCGCGATCGACAGGAGCGATGCGAGCGCGATGAACCAGCGACTTCTGATCTCTCTACGTTCGAGTTCGTGGATCGGTGCAGCCATGTTTCACCCGGGGCACGGCGAGTAGCATCCGCGAGGATACCCATGAATCAGAATGACGACGCGCATCGGACCAGTAGCGGCATCGACATCGAGACCGTCTACCGTCCCGAGGAGGTTCCCGAACGTATCGGGGAACCCGGGGCGTTCCCGTACACACGCGGACCGTATCCAACCATGTATCGGGGTCGGCTCTGGACCATGCGCCAGTATGCGGGGTTCGGCGACGCCGATGCAACGAACCTACGGTTCAGAGCGCTGCTGGAGGCCGGTCAGACCGGGCTCTCCGTAGCCTTCGACCTGCCCACACAGATGGGGTATGACTCCGACCACCCGATGTCCGAGGGAGAGGTGGGGAAAGTCGGAGTCGCGATCGACGGTATCGAAGACATACGGCGTCTCTTTCATGGGATTCCACTCGGAGACGTGAGCACGTCGATGACGATCAACGCGACTGCGGCCATCCTCCTGTTGCTCTATGAACTCGTCGCAGAAGAGCAGGGGGTCCCTGCCGAGAGAATCAAGGGAACCGTGCAGAACGACATCCTGAAGGAGTACGTCGCACGCGGTACCTATATCTATCCACCTACCGCATCGATGCGGCTGGTCACAGATGTGTTCTCGTACTGCGCCGAGGAACTGCCGTCGTGGAACACGATCTCGATCAGCGGGTACCACATGCGAGAGGCTGGTGCGACCGCTGCACAAGAACTGGCGTTCACGATCGCCAACGGTCTCGCCTATGTCGAAGCCGCACTCGACGCCGGACTCGACGTGGACCGTTTCGCCCCACGGCTCTCGTTCTTCTGGAACGCACATAGCCAGTTCTTCGAGGAGGTCGCCAAGTACAGGGCCGCTCGTCGCATGTGGGCCGGACTCATGAGGGACCGCGTCGGGGCAACCGATCCGAAGGGGTGGCAGATGCGCTTCCACACGCAGACCGCAGGCAGCACCCTCACCGCTCAGCAACCAGAGCTGAACATCGTGCGTACCACGGTCGAAGCGTTGTCGGCAGTCCTCGGAGGTACACAGTCGCTGCACACGAACTCCTTCGACGAGGCGCTGGGATTGCCGACGGAGAAGGCCGCCAAGATCGCTCTGAAGACGCAACAGATCCTCGCGTTCGAGGCGGGTATCGCCGAGACGGTCGATCCGCTCGCAGGCTCGTACTTCGTCGAGGCGCTGACCGACGCCTTGGAAAGCCAAGCCCTCACCCTGCTCGCCGAGGTCGACGCGTTGGGCGGTGCCGTCAAGGCGATCGAGGCTGGCTTCCCTCAGCGCGCCATCGAGGACGCCGCCTATGAAACCGCCCGCAGGATCGAGTCGGGCGATCAGACGGTCGTCGGAGTGAACGCGTTCCTCGAAGAAGGGGAGGAAGAGGAGATCCCGGTGTTGCGGGTCGACGCGTCGATTCAGCAGGAACAGACGGAACGGCTCGCGAGGCTTCGGGCTCGCCGCGATGGGAGCCAGATAGAGATACTGCTCGACAACGTTCGGAAGGCCGCTAGGGGAAACGCCAACCTGCTGTACCCGATGAAGGAAGCACTGCGAGCCGAAGCGACACTCGGGGAAGTGTCAGACGCCCTCAGGGACGTCTTCGGCGAGTACCGCCCCTAGCGAAAGGACTGCGTCCGTCCGCGGTTGGTCCCCCCAGGAGCCCGCAGGGCGACGTTGGGGGGAAAGTACCGCAGCGGCCAAGCCGCTGGGGTAGGGGGGTCGTGAGCGGGGTACGTTGGTGGGAACGACCCCCTCCGTCCTTGGCCTACGGCCAAGTCCACCTCCCCCAACACTCGCTTCGCTCGCTGGGGGAGGAAACGGCGAGCGGAGCGAGCCCCTACCTGATGACCGCGATGACCTGGCCCGTTGAGATGGTGTCACCCGGCCGCACCTTCATCTCTATGACCTCGCCGTCGACCTGAGAACGCACTTCGTTCTCCATCTTCATCGCTTCGAGCACGCAGATCGGGTCCCCGCTCCGGACTCGGTCTCCCGCCTCAACGTGCACCTTAACGATGGTTCCCTGCATCGGCGACGCGATGATGCCAGCGTCATCCGACGTGACGGCCGCGGTTCGAGCGAGCTTCGGTGGCTTGCGTCGGGGTAGTCCTCCTGCAGTGGGCGCCTCGGGTGCCCAGAACGTGACCGTGTATCTCCTGCCGGATATCTCGACGGTCATGTCGCGTCGTGCAAGCGCCTCGTCCTCTTCGATCGGCGGGTGGATCGACTGAACGAGGTCCGAGAAGTCGATGTCGTCTTCGACGAGCGCTGTGTGGTGGCGACCCTGCCTGAAGGTTTCGTTGTCGAGCATGATCAGGTGCGCCGGGATGGTGGTCGGAACACCCACGATCCTGAACTCGCCGAGCGCGCGCTTGGCCCTGGCGATCGCCTGGTCGCGGTCTCGGCCCCACACGATGAGCTTGGCCATCAGAGTGTCGTAGTAGCGGCTGATCTCTGAGCCGGTCGTCACACCGGAATCCACACGTACGCCGAACCCGGCCGGCTCCCTGTAGTCGACGATCCGACCCGGGTGCGGCCTGAAGCCCTCGGCCGGATCCTCTGCGTTGATGCGAAACTCCATGGCGTGCCCTGTTCGCTCTGCGTTGGTGAAGGACAACGGCAGGCCGCTCGCAACGCTCAGCTGTTCTTGGACGAGGTCGAGCCCGGTGACCATCTCGGTCACGGTGTGCTCGACCTGGAGTCGGGTGTTCATCTCCAGAAAGTAGAAGTTGTCGTCGGAGTCGACGAGGAACTCGACGGTTCCCGCTCCCCGGTAGTCGCAGGCTTTCGCCATCTGAATGGCGGCACGTCCGATTGCTCGTCGCTGGCGGTCGGGCAGGTTGGGGGCGGGGGTCTCCTCGATCAGTTTCTGGTGGCGTCGCTGGAGGGAGCAGTCACGTTCCCCGAGGAACACCGTGTGGCCGTGATCATCGGCGAAGATCTGCGCCTCGATGTGGCGAGGTTTCTCGATGTACTTCTCGATGTAGACCTCTGGATCTCCGAAGTACGCCTCTGCCTCACGTTTGGCGCCCTCTATCGCCTCTTTGAGCGCGGTTGCATCCCCGACGATGCGCATCCCTTTTCCGCCTCCGCCGTGTGCGGCCTTGACGGCCACCGGAAACCCGAACTCCCCGGCGATCGTGAATGCCTCCTCGACGGACGAGAGTGGCTCGGTCATTCCGGGCACCACGGGAACACCGGCCTCTATGGCCGCCTGCCTTGCGGTGATCTTGGAGCCCATCGTGATGATCGCTTCGGGTGGGGGTCCGACCCAGATGAGTCCGGCGTCGGCCACCTCCGTAGCGAAGTCGGCGTTTTCGGCGAGGAACCCGTAGCCAGGATGGATGGCGTCGGCCCCGGCCTCCTTGGCGACCCTGAGGATGCGGTGCGAATCGAGGTAGGACTCCGACGACGGTGCCGGTCCGATGTTCCAAGCCTCGTCCGCGACCAGGGTGTGGAGAGCGTCGCGGTCCAGCTCCGAGTAGACGGCGATAGTGCGCATGCCCATCTCTTTTGCCGATCGGAGCACACGAACGGCGATCTCCCCGCGATTGGCCACGAGCAGGGAGGTAATGGGTCGGGGTGCTGAGATTCGCGGGCTCACAGCGGGATGTTCCCATGCTTCTTCGATGGGAGCGACTCTCGCTTGGTACGGAGCATGTCCAGGGAGCGGATCAGCCTTGGTCGTGTCTGGCTCGGTTCGATCACTTCATCCACCAATCCCAATTCGGCTGCCCGGTACGGGTTGTTGAAGCGTCGTTCGTAGTCGGCTATCAGCTCTTGGCGCTTTTCATCCGGATTGTCGGCGGCCGCGAGGTCGCGACGGAACACGACGTTGACGGCACCTTGGGCACCCATGACGGCGATCTCCGCCGAGGGCCACGCGTAGACGATGTCGGCGCGAATGCCCCGAGAGTTCATGACCACATAGGCTCCGCCGTACGCCTTTCGAGTGATCACCGTAATCCTGGGCACGGTCGCCTCGCTGTAGGCGTACAGCAGCTTGGCGCCGTGCCTGATGATTCCTCCGTGCTCCTGATCGACACCGGGCAGAAAGCCGGGAACGTCGACGAGTGTGATGAGAGGAATGTTGAACGCGTCGCAGAAGCGAACGAAGCGGGCCGCCTTCGTTGATGCGGCGATGTCCAGCGTCCCTGCCAGCACCGAGGGCTGGTTGCCGATGACCCCGATGCTGTATCCGTCGAGTCTGGCGAACCCTACGACGATGTTCTGCGCCCAGTGCTGGTGCACCTGATAGAACTCGCCGACGTCGACAACCCGCTCGATCACATCGACGACGTCATACGGTTGGTTGGCGGAGTCGGGAATGATCGAGTCGAGGGCGGATTCGAGCCGGTCGGGCCGATCGGAGGGAGCGAAGTGCGGTGGGGTCTCCATGTTGTTCTGCGGAAGGAACGAGAGTAGATAGCGGACCTGTTCGAGGGCATCGGGTCCGTCTCCTGCGACGAAGTGAGTGACGCCGGAGGTGCCGGCGTGAGCAAATGCCCCGCCCAGCTCTTCGAATGTGACCTCCTCGCCGGTCACCGCCCTGATGACGTCCGGACCGGTGATGAAGAGGTGACTCGACTCCTTGACCTGAAACACGAAATCGGTGATCGCCGGCGAGTACACGGCCCCTCCTGCGCACGGACCCATGATCACCGAGATCTGGGGGATGACTCCTGATGATCGCACGTTCCGTTCGAAGATGCGCCCGTAGCCGTCGAGTGACGCGACCCCTTCTTGGATCCTTGCTCCGCCCGAGTCCTTGAGGCCGACAAGCGGGGCGCCCGTCTGAAGCGCCGCATCCATCACCTTGACGATCTTCTCGCTGACCGCTCGGCCGAGCGAACCTCCGAATACCGTGAAGTCTTCGGCGAACACGAACACGACCCTGCCGTCGACGGTTCCCCACCCGGTCACGACGGCATCGCCGGCCGGCCGTTTGTCTTCGATACCGAAGCCACGGGCCTGATGGCGAACGAACGTGTCGATCTCTTGGAAGGACCCCTTGTCGAGCAGCGTCTCGAGGCGTTCGCGCGCCGTCAGTTTCCCCTGCTCGTGCTGGCGGTCGATGGCGCGCTGGCTGCCCGAGCGGAGTGCCTCGGCCCGCAGCCTGCGCAGTTCCTCGATGCGTTCTTCGGTACCCATGCGTAGATTGGCTTTCGACTCTCGATCGCTGCGAATGGCTACACATTACGACATCATTTGTCTCGACGAGGTGACGTCCACCCAGGACGAGGCGAGAACGCGCCCGCAACCGGTGCTGGTGGTGGCGGCACGACAGAGCGCCGGCCGGGGAAGGTCGGGACGGCCGTGGTGGAACGCGCCGAGAGCATTGGCCGCTTCCTTCAAGTGGACACCTTCGTGGCCGGTGGAGGCATGGCCCAGGATCACGCTGGTCGCCGGCCTCGCTTCGCGCGGGATCTTCGACTGCTCGCTGAAGTGGCCCAACGACCTCGTTATCGATGGTCGCAAGGTGGGAGGCATCCTCACCGAGACGGATGGGAGTGCGGTCGTCTGCGGTCTCGGCGTGAATCTCTGGTGGCCCGACGCTCCCGAGGAGTCCTGCGGGGCGTTCGAATCGGATCCTGGACCTGATGCGGCACCGGTGTTGGCGTCGCGGTGGGTGGACGAACTCCTGAGCCGACTGGACGCAGGTCCCGAACGGTGGGGGATCGACGAGTATCGAGCGACATGCACCACGATCGGTAGGGCGGTCACCTGGTCGCCTGAGGGGGCGGGACACGCGATAGGAGTCGATGAATCGGGGCGCCTGTTGGTGTCAACCGGCGGGTCGGTCGTCGCCCTGTCCTCCGGAGAGGTGCGCTCGGTGTCGGAGTCGTAGCCGGGGCCGCGTCATCCCCAGACCTCGCTAGTCTTTCGGTCGTCCATGTCGAACTCTCCCGATTCCCCTCATCCTGTTCCGCGTTCCCGTGTCGGGAAGTGGTTCCTGCGCACGCTGTTGGCCATCGCGGTGGTTCTCGGTGTCGCAGCCATCGCCTCCGCCTTCCTGGTCAAGCACGTGTCCGACTCGTTCAGCGACAACCTGACCCGGGACACCGATGTGGTGCCGGTGTTGACACCGGCGACAAGCCCACAGAGCGTGGATACGGGAGGCACCAAGGATGAGCCTGCGAAGACATTTCTGATCATCGGTTCGGATTCGAGGGAGGGTGTCACCGATGCGCTTGGGACGAACTTCGGCGACTTCCCGGGCCAACGTGCAGATGTGATCATCCTGGTGAAGGTCTATCCCTCGGACGACCGTGTGCAGGTGCTGTCGATTCCACGCGACCTTCACGTCGACATCGACGGTCATGGAACGAACAAGATCAACGCGGCCTTCGCGTTCGGTGGGAGCGAGTTGATGGTCCGCACCGTCCGTCAAGTGACCGGACTCGACATCAACCACTACATGGAGGTCAACTTCGTCGGTTTCGCTGCAATCGTCGACGAACTGGGTGGCGTGCAGCTCTCGTTCCCCTACCCCGCAAGAGATCTCAAGTCGGGTTTCAGCGTCGACGCCGGTACCCAAACGCTCGACGGGGCGACGGCACTCGCCTACGCACGATCCCGTCACTACCAGGAGCTGATCGACGGGTCGTGGAAGTCGGTCGACGCGAGCGATATCGGTCGGACGCGCCGCCAGCAGCAGCTCATCCTCGCGATCCTGGCAGAGATCAAGCGGCCCTCGTCGATCACCGCCGCAACGTCGCTCACTCAAACGATCGCCAGCCATCTGACCGTGGACTCGACACTCACTGAGAACGAGATCGTCGGTCTCGCCTGGTCGTTGCGGTCCGTCAACGGGTCGACCATCGAGAGCACAACGCTTCCGACCTACTCAAAGACGATCGACAACGTCTCCTACCAGATCGAGAAGGAACCAGAGGCGAGCGCGCTGCTCGAGGCGTTCGCCGTCGGCGACCCCCTCGCTGTCGCCACGACCGACGCGATCCGTGTACAGATACTCAACGGCAGCGGGGTCCCCGGAGCCGCGTCGACGATGGCGGACAGACTCGGCGGTGATGGCATCGAAGTCACGGACGTGGGCGATGCGGAACGAGACGACTTCGCCACGACGCAGATCATCGCCGCGCCCGACAACCTCGCGTTGGCGCGGGTGGTCGCGAAGAAGGCCGGAGTGGGCGAAGCGGTGCCGGGGACGGTCCCCAGCTCAGTCGACGTGATCGTCATCGTTGGAAGAGATGCCCAAGGCTGACACGTCGAGTATCGTTCGGCTGATGGATGTTGCTGTTATCGGCGCCGGCTACGTCGGCTTGGCGACCGCCGTCGGCCTCGCCACCCTCGGCCACTCGGTGAAGGTCGGAGAGAGCGACCAACGAAGGGTCGACACGCTTCGCAAGGGTGAGTCTCCGATCTATGAACCTGAGCTCACCCAGTTCCTTCAGGCTGCGGTCGACGACGGACGCCTCACCGTCTTCAGCTCAAATGTGGAGGCGGTCCGCGATACAGACGTCGTGTTTCTCGCCCTTCCGACTCCGCAGGGCGAGGACGGCGCGGCCGACACCTCCATCGTCTACGCCGTGCTCGATGAGATCGTCGGGGCGCTCGCGCCGGGGGCGATCGTCGTGCTGAAGTCCACCGTTCCGGTTGGGACCGTCGCACGTATTCAGGAGGTGCTACGCGATCAGGGGTCCGACGCTGTAGCGATCAGCAACCCGGAGTTCCTGCGCGAAGGATCGGCGATCTCCGACTTCCTGCATCCCGACAGAGTCGTCATCGGGACCACGGACCAACGTGCGGCTGAAACGATGATCGAGCTGTACCGGGGACTGCAGGCTCCGCTCGTCGTCACCGATCCGGTTTCCTCGGAGATGGTCAAGTACTCGGCCAATGCGTTCTTGGCGACCCGCATCACATTCGCCAACGCGATCGCAAACCTATGCGAGGCAGTCGGTGCCGACGTCAAAGATGTGCTGTTGGGTATGGGCTATGACAGCAGGATCGGATTCCACTTCTTCAACCCAGGGCCCGGTTTTGGTGGCTCCTGCTTCCCAAAGGACACCAATGCGCTGGTCGCAGTCGCAGAGGAAGCGGGCTACGACTTCGCGTTGCTGAAGAGCGTGATCCGCATCAATGACATCCAGCGCGACAGAGTGGTCGATCATGTTCGACGCGGCGCCGGCGGCTCGCTCGCCGGGAAAACGGTCGCCCTCTGGGGTCTTGCGTTCAAGGCCGGCACGGACGACACCCGTTCCTCACCGGCAATCGCAATCGCTGAGCGCCTACTGGAGGAGGACTGTCTGATCCGCGCTCACGATCCGCAGGCACACGTGACAAGGGACGGACTCGAGCAGGTGGACACACCAATCGCAGCAGCACAAGGCGCTGATGTCCTGTTGATCGCCACCGAATGGTCCGAGTACCGAACGGTTGACCTGCACGAGGTCGCGCGTGCCATGCGAGGCAGCGCCATCGTCGACGGACGGAACCTACTGGATCCGGTGGCCGTGCGGCGGCTGGGCCTCAGCTATCAAGGGATAGGGCGGTAGGCGAGCTTCGCTCGCCAGCTGACAGCAAGAGGACCATCCGGGTCGAGTTCTGGAGGCTCCTGCCAGCGTTGCTCCGCCGCTGAGGCTACCTGGGTCTTCTTGGACACGCGATCGCGGGCTGTCTGCTGTTTGCTGTTTGCCGTTCGCTGGGCTAGTTGCGAGTGCAACTCGCAACTAGCCTTCTTCTGGTGAAACTCTCGATCCTCATTCCCGTGTACAACGAACGACAGACGGTGGGCGAAGCCGTGCGAAGAGCTCGCGGGGTCGACCTGCCCGTCGAACGGGAGATCATCATCGTCGACGACGGCTCGACGGACGGCACCGGAGAGGTCGTCGACCAGTTGGCCGACTCGACGGTGCGAGTGCTCCACCAATCGAAGAACATCGGCAAGGGTGCCGCCATTCGGAGGGCGATTGAAGCGTCCACGGGCGACTGGATCATCGTCTACGACGCCGACCTGGAGTATGACCCGAGAGATTGGCCGGCGTTGCTCCGCCCGGCGCTCGAAGGAGTCGCATCGGTGGTGTACGGATCCCGGTTCACGGGGGAGCGGCGCAACATGCTGTTTTGGCATTGGGTCGGGAACCGTTTCCTCAGTCTTGTCACCAACGTGTTGTACAACACGACGCTCTCTGACATGGAGACCTGCTCGAAGTTGATCGAGGGGGATCTCGCACGCTCTCTCCATCTGACCGCCAACAGGTTCGACATCGAGCCCGAGGTGACCGCCAAGATTCTGAGACTGGGCTATCGCATCTACGAGGTGCCGATTCGGTATACCGGACGGGAGGCCACCGAAGGCAAGAAGATCTCGTGGCGTGACGGGATCCCGGCACTCCTCCGGCTCATCGGCGTGCGGTTCGTCCCCAAGGGGTCGATCGTCAGATGAAGGCGCTGGTTACCGGTGGCGCCGGCTTCATCGGGTCGCACCTCGTCGACCGGCTCATCGATGAGGGGTGGGAGGTGCTGGTCATCGACGATCTCTCCAGCGGCCATCTCGGCAACTTGGCCGATGCGCGTGGCCGGGGCCATGTCCAGTTCCATCAGCTCGACATCAGAGAGGACGCGCTCGTCACCGCGATGGAGCGTTTCCAGCCCGAACTGGTGTTTCACCTGGCCGCCCAGGCGTCGGTAGCCGTGTCCGCTCGCGATCCGATGCTGGACGCGTCGATCAACATCCTTGGGACTCTGAATGTTCTGGAAGGCGCAAAGCGTGTGGAAGCTGTCAGAGTCGTGGCGGCATCGTCGGGAGGGGCGATCTACGGCGCCGGCGCCAGACTCCCTGCGAAGGAGTCTCACGCGAAACACCCGGACTCGCCATATGGGATCTCGAAGAAGGTGGTCGAGGACTACTTCCGCTACTACAAGGACACGACCGGTGTGGACTACGTGCTGGCCGCGTTCTCCAATGTGTTCGGGCCGCGCCAGGATCCGCTCGGGGAAGCAGGGGTCGTGTCGATCTTCTCGAACCTCATGTTGCAGGGGAAACGGCCGGTGGTCTTCGGGGATGGAGGGCAGACGCGCGACTATGTCTTCGTCACGGATGTGGTCGATGCGTGTGTGCGTGCGGGCGGCGTCGAGGGCGGACGGCTCATCAACATCGGCACCGGAATCGAGACCTCGGTGGTCGCGCTGTTCAGACTGCTGGCCTCGATCATCGGGTTCGACCAGAACCCGGTGTTTGCCGATCCGAGACCGGGTGATGTCTACCGATCCGTGGTCGACCCTTCCCTGGCGTCCAAGCTCCTCGGATGGCGCGCATGGACGTCGCTCGACGAGGGCCTGCGACGGACCGTCGATTCGTTCCGTTAGTCAGCGGAAGAGATCCTCTTCCGGAGGTCGCACGAGATCGGTGGCGCGTCCTTCACCGGGTTCCCAGATGAGCCCTCGCACGATCGCCACCGGTATGTTGTCGGCCTTGCCCATGACGAGATCGGCCGCGGCGGCGATTTCGTCGACGATGGCCACCTCGGTCACTTCGAGGCGCCGGTTCCACGTGTCGACCGTTCCGCGGTAGTCGAGCAGCGGCGCAATACCCGAAACGCCGATCGCAACATCTGTGAGACCTCTGCGCCACACCCGCCCGAAGGTGTCGGTGATCACGACGGCTAGACGTGTGCCGGTCTCGTGTTCGAATCGCCGTCGGAGTCGGTGTGCTGAACGATCGGGGTTCCGAGGGTGGAGCACCGCGTGACCGGGCTGAACGTTCGAACGGTCCACTCCGGCGTTGGCACAGATGAAGCCCTGGCGGGTGATCGAGATGGTCAGATCGCCCCTGCGTCGGATCACCGCCTGTGACTCTCGCTCGACGATTCGGCGATACTCATGTTCGCCATCGTATGGCTCCACCGATCCCTCAGCCTTCGAAACGACCTTGTGGGTCACCACGACGACGTCTTCGTTGCGCAGCGCGGTCTCACCGGTGAGCAGCGCCGACAGGATGAGTGCGGCTAGATCGTCGCCCTCGTGCACCTCGCCGATCCCTGGCACCGGAATGACCGAGAGAGTCACAGGAGGCCTATGAGCCACTCTGCGAAGGCGGAGGCTGCGCCCGATTCCGAGATCCTGGTGTCGTGCACATGGACCCGAAGGCCCATGTCGGAAAGCTGGCTACGATCGGGAGCGTCCCCGATGTCGATCACGAGGTCGTCGAGGAGACTCCGGTACGCCTCTACCACCCCGCGGTTGCCGGCCGACATGCCGAGCGAGCGCAGCACCACGTGCGCCGGTCCCTTGAGTGCCCGCCCTCCGAACAGTGGGCTCACGCAGATCACCCGAGGCGACGCGGCGACGGCGTCGGCCACGTCCGGGATGGCGAGGATCGGCCATATCGACAAGGGCGGGTTCGATGGCGCGATCAGGACCACATCCGCAGCTCTGACCGCGTCGAGCACCCCCGGTGCGGGGGTCGCGACATCGGCACCGTCGAATCGGATGTCGTGGACGGTGTCCTTCTGCCCGCGGAGGACGAAGTACTCCTGGAAGCGGATCCAGCCATCGTCGACTCGCAGCATCGTTCTCACCGTGTCGTCGGTGACAGGCAGGATCGTCGCGGCTACACCGAGCGCCGATGCGATCCTGCGGGTCACCTCGGAGAGAGAAGCGCCGTCTCGCAGCATTTGTGTTCTCGCCAGGTTGGTCGCGAGGTCTCTGTCGCCGATGTGAAAGGATGTGTCGAGTCCAAGGGCCTCGAGATGTGACATCACGTCGGCGGCATCGCCTTCGATGCCCCACCCGTGCGGTCCCTCTACGGACGCGAGTGTGTAGAGGACGGTGTCGATGTCGGGGGATACGTCGAGACCGTAGACAACTTCATCATCTCCTACATTCACGATGATCGAGGCGTCGATCCCGTCGAGCGCGTATAGACCGCGCGCCAGTCGTGCTCCGCCGACACCGCCGGAAAGTAGCGCTATCCGAACCATGGGCGGTTTCCCTGTTGGATTGCGGTAGAGCCCGGCCGGCTCCACAATGGCGTCCGCATGTCGTCCTCCGATCACAAGGCATTCGTTCTTGCCGCCGTCATCGCGCGTGCCGGGTCGGTTGGCAGTGCGCTCGACGCGATCGAAGCCCAAGTGTACGAGCCGGAGTCCGTTGCCGTCGTCGGAGGTGGGGATGCCGAGCGGGAAGCTGCCGGTGTCCGCGGTATGACCTGGGTGGCGTCGCCGGGCGAGTTGGCCGGTGTTCTGGGATCCGACACTACGCACGTATGGGTTCTGCACGACGATGCGCTGCCGCGGCCGGACGCGCTGGGTGCTCTTGTGAGCGAGCTGGAGCGCACCGACGCCTCGGTGGCCGGCGCCAAGCTCCTGAGGTCGGACAACTCGGACATGCTCGAGTTGGTGGGTGCCGCCACGGACGTGTTCGGCGTGCCCTACACGGGCCTCGAGGACAACGAGCGCGACCAGGAGCAGTACGACGTGGTCCGCGACGTAGCGTACGTCTCGGGGGCGTGCATGCTCGTCAGGAGGGACCTCTTCCTCGGACTCGGGGGCCCCGACACGACGATGGCGCCGAACGCTGCAGGCATCGACTTCTCGCAGCGAGCCCGAATTGCCGGCGGGAGAGTCGTGGTGGTGCCATCCGCCGAGGTGCTGCACGAAGGGTCATGCGAGACGGGCCCCTCTTGGCGAGAGGATGCGGGTCAGATCAGGGCCGTGGCCAAGGCCTACCGGGGGCTCACACTTGCGTGGGTGTTGCCGGGTGCGTTTGCGACTGGGCTGATCTCAGCCCTCGTTCATACGCTGTTGGATCGGAGGAACGCACTCCTTCACTTCCTCTTCGCGTGGGGGTGGAACGTGCGCCGACTGCCCTCGACGATCGGCGAACGCCACCGCATGCGTCGTGCCCGACTCGTGGGTGACGAGGAACTCTTCCGCTATCAAGTGAAGGGATCGGTCGCACTCAAGGAGGTCGCAGAGCTGCTGGGCGATCGGCTTCGCGAGCGGACGACCGAAGGACGCTTCGAGGAGTTGGTCGATCGCGGTCGCAACTTCTGGCAGCAGCCGGGTTTCATCGCGTCGATCGCCGTTGTGCTGTTCGCGGTCGTCGCGACGAGATCGATTTGGGGAGTACGGCTCCCCGTCGGCGGCTTCTCTCTCCCGCTCCCGGAGTCGGCGAGGGCGACACTGATCGAGTACGCGGGAGGATGGAACCCTGCAGGACTCGGCGGCGCCTCTCCCATGATGCCCGTCGTCGGGGCCGCCGCACTCGTGCAGCTCATCCTGTTTTCGAAGGCGGGTCTCGCTTCCGCCGTGCTGACGGTTGGTGCCCTCATCGGTGGGCTGTGGGGGGCCGGACGGATGCTCGGACGTCTCGGCATCGGTCAGTGGGGGAGGATCGTCGGCGCACTTGCGCTGGTCGGCGGCCCTGCCGCCAGGGTGCTCGGTCAGGCGGACGCCTGGCCCGGTCTGCTTGCGCTCGGAGTGGCCCCTTGGGCGATCGCCATCGCCTTGCGACCGTGGCCCCAGCCATGGTGGGATCGCATCGCGCGAGTAGCGGGGCTCGGTCTGTCCACCGGAGCGCTCGCCGTCTTCGCCCCCGTCGGTCTGGTGGTGCCCCTCGTCGCGCTCGTTCTCGGCGCCCTGGTGAAGGGGGGCTGGGGTTCGGTCGTGCGAGGTGCCATCGGCGCAGTGCTCGCAATTCCCCTCCTACTTCCCTGGTTCTATTCGATCTCGCCGGGGGAGTTGCTCGATGGGCCCTCCCTGTACTGGTCTCCGAGCATCTGGGTGGTCGGTCTCATGGCCGGGATCGCGGTGTTGGTGGTGACGGTAGGGGACAGGGAGATGGCTGCGATCGGAGGTCTTGGGGCGGCCTTGGTGGCCGGAGGTGCGGCAGTCGCGAGGACGTCGGGAGTAGGTGGCGGGTACGAAGTTTCTGTGGCCGGGCTCGTCCTGGCGTCCGTGGGCGCGGCGCTCCTCGCCGGTGCGTCCGTGGATCTAGGGGGACGGTTCGCAACGTCGGTACTGTCTCGGCGAGTCCTTGCAGCCATCGGAGCGATTGGAGGAGTCGTGCTCGCCGTGGGTGCGCTCGCGATGGTCCCGGCCGGCCGGGCCGGTCTCGGGGCCGACCAGTTCGGTGCGCCGCTCGCGTTCACGACCGCCCGTGCGTCTGTCGATGGCCCCGATCGGATCCTGCTCGTCGGCGAACACGAGACGGATCTCCCTGGGACGTCGCGGGCCGGCGACGGGTATTGGTTTCGCGTCATCGACGGCCCCGCTCCGACGCTGACACAGGGTCGCCTCCCAGATCCCGGTCTCGGTGATGAGGCGCTCACCGCGACTCTGCAGAACATTCTCTCCGGTGAGCTACGGCCAGGGGAGGCGCTCGCCGCGTACGGCGTACGGTGGGTAGTTCTCATCGGCGCGACTCCATTCGACACGGCTTTTGACGCGCAGCTCGACATGAAGCCGTTGCCGGGCCTCGGATTCACGGTGTTTGAGAGCGAGGTGAGATCACCGGTGGCCGAGTCGAGCGATGGACTGACCTGGACATGGATGCCCCCTCGTTTCGAAGGCGAACCTGCGGACCGGGTGCTGCTCAAGGTCAACGCGAACCAGGGGTGGGGGCCGGGTTGGACACAGTCCGAGTGGGCGAACGAGGTCGACGGATCCCAGGGCGTCGCAGAGTTCACCCCCGATGCGACCCTCAGGCTGCTCGCCGAGGCTGCTGGTGTCTATCTGCTGTTGTTGATCGGCGTGAGTGCGTTCGTCAGGTCGAGATCGTGAAACGCGTTCTCACGCTCTTGCTCGTCATCGTGCTCGCGGGACTCGCATGGGCGCTCCCTGCGCCGCAGGAGCAAACGCCGCCGTCGACGACGTCTACGACGAGTGCCGTGGCATCGACGCCGAGCCACTCGACGTGCCCCTGGGCCTACTCGGACGCCACCGTCGACACGTACCTCGTCGCGCAGTCCGGCGATCCTGCCGACATCCGGTTCACGTTCCCGGTCGCGGGAGAAGTGAGGGAAACCAGAGAGGACCACCAGGGTGCCTCTGCGGCCACGGCACTTTCGTTGGCCTCTGTGCTCAATCAGGGTCTCGATCCGGCCGTTGTCGAGTTCTCCTCCAGTCCCTCCGCTGCCGGCATCGTCGAAACCGGTGAAGGGGTTCTGGCAGTCGACACGTGCCCTTCGTCGTCCTCGAAGATCTGGCATCTTCCGGGCGGCTCGACGTTGGATGGCCAGTCGCTCCTACTCGTGCTGGTCAATCCATTCTCCGAGGATGCACGGGCGTCGGTCTCGGCGAAGAGCGAAGTCGGCCCGGAGCCACTGACAGACCTCGAGGCGGTCACGGTCACCGGACGGAGCTGGAAGGTCATCGACCTCGCCGCCTTGCTTCCTCTTCGAGAGAGCCTTTCCGTCGCCATTGACATGAAACAGGGTGCGCTCACACCGGTGATGGTGTTCGGCGAGGGGACCGATGTCGGGGTGTGGACCAATGAAGGCCAGGCCGAGCAGTGGGACTTCCCCATCGTGAACACGGGTGGGCTGAACGCGACCGTGTTCGTCTCGAACGATGCCGGCATTCCCGTTGACTACCAGGTCGACGTCTACAAGTCGTCGGGGGTGGAGAGTGCCGTGCTCACAGGGACACTCGACGGAGCGAGCCATGTTGCCCTGCCGATCAGTGGCCTTGCCGAGGCTCCGTTCGGGATCCGGGTGACGACCAGCGGGCCCGTCGCGGCCACGGTGATTTCCGAGGACGGGACTCGAGTCGCAGCGACGTCAGGTATCGCCGAGCCCCAGACACACTGGATGCTGCCTGGGTTCGGGATCGTCGGCACCAGCCGCTTCTGGGTCATGAATTCCGGAACCGACACGGCGACCGTCACCTACCGGCCGGTGGACGCGAGCGGTGCATCCGGAGACGTCGACAAGGTCGCGGTGCCTCCGGCGACGGTGCTGGCGGTGACGGGCTTGCCATTGGCGGCGACTGGACTCGAGGTCGAGTCGAACGTGCCCGTGAGCGTCGCCTGGAGCGCTGAGACAGATACCGCGGTCGGGTTCGCGTCAGGTGTCCCTGTCCCATGACGATCCTTGGTCGACCACTCTCCTCCCGGTAGCGTGGCGGCATGTTCATCGCCTGTGTTCGCTGCGGCACACCCGCGGCCGCCGTCATGTCCTACGAATACGACAAGCGCGAGGTGTGGCTCGACGATCTTCAGGTCGTCGAGCCCGGCGCCGGGTACGCATTGTGCGGCCCCCACGCCGACCGACTCACCCCTCCCCTCGGCTGGACCCTGACGGATCAGCGAACGACCGTCCGCCTGTTCGCACCGCTAGAAGTGGCGTAGTGGCCATCGACCGCGACTTGCTGGACGCGGTCAAGGAGCTCGATGCGCACGAGCTGCAACGTCTCGTGATCCTCGCTCGTGCCCGCCTCGAGTCTGCGGGCGCCGTGACCCCCGGCGAGGACGTGGGCCTGCGCCGCCAATGGGTCAGGTGCGGCAAGCCCACCTGTACACGTTGCCCGCACGGTCCGTACTGGTATGCATACTGGACGGAGAACGGGCGACGGCGGACACGCTACGTGGGCAAGCTGTCCGAGGAAGACTCGGAATTCGGGTAAGCTCTGGGTCGGTAGACATAGGGGTGGCCTGTGCACTGTCCGAAGTGTGGCGTTCGAGATGTGATCGAGATCGAGCATCGGCTGCCCGACGGCACCGAGGTCCATTTCTACTCGTGCCACAAGTGTGAAGAGAAGTGGTGGGACAAGGATGGCGAACACCTTCCCCTGGCTGAGGTCCTCGACCTCGCGCGAAAACGCCGCTCCTGAGCAGCCAGGTCCACGGCACGACTCGACACCCCTCTGGGTCCCCGCTATCGGCGTAGGGATCGCCGTGCTGGCGATCTTGGTGGTGATGAACCCTCCTCTGCTGCTCCGGGCCAACACCCCGACGGGCGGCGACATGGGCGCTCACGCAGCCGTTCCCGCCTACTTGAGAGATATGCTGCTGCCGGAGGGGCGCATTCTCGGGTGGAGCAACGACTGGTTCGCGGGCTTCCCATTCCTCTACTTCTACTTCCCCCTGCCGGCGCTCGCGACAGTGCTCCTCGACCTGTTGCTCCCATACGGGGTCGCTTTCAAGCTCGTCACCATCCTGGGGCTCCTCGCGCTGCCGCCCGCCACCTACTTCCTGGTGAGAACGATGGGGTTCTCGAGGATGACGTCGACGGTTGCAGGCGCCGCAGGCGGAGCGTTCGTGTTCATGGAGAGCTTCTCCATCTACGGTGGGAATATCCCGTCGACACTTGCAGGCGAGTACTCGTTCTCATGGTCGTTCGCGTTCGTCGTCATCTACCTGGCTCTACTCATTCAGGCCGTTCGCGACGGCCGCAGGAGAGTCGCGCTGGCCGGCTTCCTTCTCGGACTGACCGCGCTCACCCATCTCATCACCACGCTCGCGGCGATCGTCGCGTCGCTCACCGTCATGCGATGGAAGGGGGGGCTCAAGAAGGTCGCGTCGAGCTGGGCGATCGGATTTGGCGTGGCAGCGTTCTGGGCGATCCCTCTCCTGACGAGGATCGCATTCTCATCCGACATGGCGTGGGTTCCCCTCACCGGATGGAAGAACGTCCTTCCGGAGGAGATCTGGATGCTGCTCGTGCCCGCAGTGTTCGGGTTGGTGATCGCAGCGCGGCGATCGTCGAAGAGCACTCCGCTCATCGTGCTGACGGTGCTCCCCGTGGTCTACTACTGGCTGATCCAGGCGGTCCCCGACTGGCTCCCGGAGCGATTCCATCAGATCCAAGGCAAACTCTGGAACGGCCGGTTCCTGCCGTTCTTCTACTTCGGTGTGTGGGTGTTCGCAGGAATAGCGCTGGGCGTCGCACTGAAGTGGCTCTCTCGACACCTCCCCCGGAACATGAGCGCCGTCTGGGTACGGGGCCTGGTCGTGGTTGGCGCGGTCCTCCCGTTCTTCATTTCGGACCAGGTGGTATTCGGTTCCAGATCGGGCTGGGTTGCGATCGGGATTGGCGCGTCTGCGATCGCGGCCACCTTCGTATTGCCCAAACAGGTGGCAACTGGCACGGTCCTTCCGGTAGGTGGTGCGTTCGTCGTGGTTGCTGCGGCGCTCGCGGGGATGTCGTTCATTCCCGGCTGGGTGCAGTGGAACTACACGGGATACGAAGGCAAGACTGACGCCTCCGAGTACTTCGCTCTGATGGACACGCTCGACCAGCTTCCGCCGGGCAGGGTTCAGTGGGAGTACAACAAGGATCAGAACAAGTACGGGACACCAATGGCTCTGATGCTCATTCCGTACTGGACCGATGAGCGAGACCCGACCATGGAGGGGTTGTTCTTCGAGTCGTCATTGACGACATCGTTCCACTTCCTCAACCAGGCCGAGATGAGTTACGAGCCGTCGAGCCCCATCCCTGGCCTGCAGTATCACCGATTCGACTTCGAGCGAGGCCTCAAGCATCTTGCTCTGTACGACATCCGCTACTACGTGACCTACACGGACCAGGCGAAGGAGAAGGCGATGGACACGCCCGAGCTTCGCCACATCACCGACTCCGGGCCGTTCTCCATCTTCGAGCTTCCGGAGTCGTCCCTGGTCGATGTGGCTACCTACGTTCCGTCCGTCTACGACGGTACGGACTTCGCCCAGGCGACTCTCGACTGGTACGACAACATGGACGAGCTCGACAGGTGGCTCGTATCCGACGGGCCGGACGACTGGCCCCGCGTCGGAGGTGATCTCATCCTGCCGGCGATCCGCGAGTCCGACACAGGGGTCGTGTCCGACATCCAGCTCACGAACGACCGCATCTCGTTCCACACCACCGCAGTCGGAGTTCCCCACATGATCAAGGTGTCCTACTTCCCCGACTGGAAGGCAATCGGCGCTGACGGCCCCTACCGAGCGGCGCCGTCGACGATGGTGGTGGTTCCCACACAGCAGGATGTTGTGCTCCAGTTCCACGCGTCTCTTGTCGAAAAAGCAGCGAATGTGATCACCATTGTCACGTTGCTGCTTCTACTGGGATTCGGTGTGAACGGACGCCTGAGAGCCAAGAGATGAGGGCCTACCTTCGGAGCTTCCTGACGAAGGAGGCGTTCGGGCAGTTCATCAGGCTCAGCCTGATAGGCGGGCTGAACACGCTCGTCTACTTCCTGTTGCTGAACGTCTTTCGTTGGGCGGTGCATGTGTCGGCGTTCTGGTCGATCACGCTCGCATTCGCCTTGGCCACCGCCATGTCGTATGTGCTGAACAGGAGATGGACGTTCCAGCTCAGAGACGGGCGGCTCTCCGTTCGAGAAACTGCATGGTTCTATCTGGTGAATGTGATCGCGTGGGCTGTAACGGAAGCCATCGTCAAAGGGGCGGAGGCGATGCTTGGCGACCTGGGGCCACTGGAACTCAATGCCGCGAACATCGTCGCGACGCTGATCATTCTGATTCCCAAGTTCGCCGGATACCGCGATGTGGTGTTCGGGAAAGCGCTTCGGTCCGGGGAGCAAGACACCACTCCGACGCAGTAGTCACCGCCTGAGAGACCACTTGAGGATCCGGAGCGTGTCCCTTGCCATCTCCCACAGTGTGGAGATCGAAAGCGGTGACGACGAGGCGCCAACACGCAGCGCCACGGGGATTTCGCCGATCTTTGCTCCGAGACGCTGGGCGCGCACGAGCAACTCGAGATCGAATGCGTACCTGACCACCTCGAGCTCAGGCATGATCGACTGGGCGAAGTCGCGTCGGAGCACCTTGAGGCCCGTCTGCGTCTCGCTGACTTGGAGCCGGAAGAGAACGCGGGTGACGATGCGGAAGACCCCGCTGAGGAATCTCCGCTTCAGCGGGTAGCGGCCACCGCTCATCCCGTAGCGTTTCGTCCCGACAAGCACGTCGAGGTCACTCTGAAGGAAGGTGTCCACGACGTCGGGGAGTTGCTCGGGGGGAAGGTCGAGGTCGCCGTCGAGGAGCACGATTGTCGGAGTGGTCGCGGCCATCGCACCTGTCCTCGAGGCAGCACCCTTCCCGAGATTGACCTCGTGTCGCAAGACGCGAGCTGCACCGGCCGAGACCGCCTGAGAGAACGTGTCGTCCGCGCTGCCGTCGTCTACGACGATGATCTCCGAACCCGGCATGCTCTCCAGGACGGAGGCCACACGCAGGACGTTGTCCCGGATGGAGGCTCCCAGCTGGTAGGCAGGCATCACGACGGAGATGGAGGTGTCCAAGGCACGAGGAGTCTAGGGGTTCCGAGTCGTCAGTCGTCAGTCGTCAGTCGACGGCTACCCGTTCGCCGAGAGTGACCGCTGGTGGCTCGAGGCTGAAGACCGAAGACTGATGAGGGCTCGCGGAGCGAGCCCTATACAATGTCTGTGATGCGCGACCTGCACCCCATCTTCAAGGCATACGACGTGCGCGGACGCACCGACGGCGGAGACCTCGATGAGGAGGCGGCGCATCGCATTGGAGCGGCCTTCGCTCGATTTGTCGGTGCGCCGACAATCGCATTGGGGCGGGACTGTCGAGCATCTTCTCCACGACTGGCCGCCGCGTTCACATCGGGAGTGACAGGCCAGGGAGTCGATGTGCTGGACATCGGAGAGGTTGCCACAGACACCCTGTATTACGTGTCAGGCAGCCGTACCGTCCCAGGTGCGATGATCACCGCATCGCACAATCCCCCCGAGTGGAACGGTCTGAAGTTCTGTCGCAGCGGGGCTGCCCCGATCGGTGTGGAGTCAGGACTACTCGACATTCGCGACTTGGCCGAGGCCGGCGTGACCGCTGGTGAGACGAAGGGCACCGTCGCACACTTCGATCCCATACCAGGCTATGTCGACCACCTGCTCTCGATCGTCGATCCTGCTCGCATCGGCGACCTCCGTGTCGTGGCAGACGGGGGCAACGGAATGGCGGGTGTGGCGCTTCCGGCGGTGTTCACGCGGCTCGACGCTCAACTCCTGCCCCTGTTCTTGGAACCGGACGGCACATTCCCAAACCATCCCGCGGACCCACTCAAGCCGGAGAACCTCCGGGATCTCGAGGCTGCGATGCGTGCCGAGCACGCCGATCTCGGGGTAGCGTTCGACGGCGACGCCGACAGGGCGTTCTTCGTCGACGAGACCTCACGGCCCATGTCCGGGAGCACCACAACGGCCTTGATTGCGAGGTGGTTCCTCAGCCGGGAGCCCGGCGCCACCATCGTGCACAACCTGATCGTGAGTCGTGCCGTTCCCGAGGTGGTGCGGGCCGCCGGGGGAACCCCGGTCCGGACGAGAGTCGGCCACTCCTTCATCAAGCAGATCATGGCCGAGACGGGGGCAGCATTCGGAGGCGAGCACTCGGGCCACTACTACTTCAGAGACAACTTCCGTGCCGACTCGGGGACACTCGCCATGCTCGTGCTGCTCCAGGCAATGTCCGAGGACGGCCGGCCGCTCTCGGAGATCCGAGCCGACTTCGAACCGTACTCGGCATCGGGAGAGATCAACCTCGAGGTTGACGATCAGGCAGCAGCCGTCGAGCGGGTCGCGATGCGGTTCCACGACGCCGAGCAGGACCGCCTCGACGGGTTGACGGTGGAGTGGCCGAACCGATGGTTCAACCTCCGACCTTCGAACACGGAGCCGGTCCTGCGACTGAACGCAGAAGCCCCCGACGACGCCGCCGTCGCCGAACTGGTCGAGTTGGCAAGAGCGGCTGTGAGAGGTGAGCTGTGATTCCCGAAGAACTGAAGGCCATCCTCGTGTGCCCCGCCTGTCACGGAGATCTGATCGAGGATGAGTCCACGCTCAAGTGCACCGGGTGTGGACTTCGATACCCGATCCGTGACGGGGTACCCGTCATGCTGATCGAAGAGGCAACCGGGGAGTGACGATGGAGTCGATGATCGAGACCCTGCCGGGTCAGTACCGGTGGGCGGCAGAGCTTGCTCAAGCCGAGGTGCCTGCCGCCAGATCGGCACTTATTTGCGGCATGGGGGGCTCCGGCATCAGCGGGGACGTCGCTGCGGCTGTCGCGACGGGTCCTGTCTTCGTCCACAAGGACTTCGGGCTTCCGCCGTGGGCACCCTCACTTCCCGAGTCGATTGTCGTTGCGGTGTCGTACTCCGGCAATACAGAGGAGACGCTCTCAGCGGTGGAGTCGGCGCGAGCTGCCGGGCTGCCCGTCGCCGCCGTTTCGAGCGGAGGGCGGCTGTCTCAACTCGCCACCGATGGGGGGTGGCCGTTGATCCGTGTGCCAGGCGGACTCCAACCTCGGGCAGCGTTCGGGTACCTCGCAGGCGCAGTCGTCCGGCTGATCGAAGGCGCCGGCCTGGCGCACGATGTCGGGCTCGACGAGGCAGCTTCTATCACGGCGACGCTCCTGGGCGATGGCCTACGAGGTCCGGGACGTCGGCTCGCCGATGATCTCGCCGAAGAACTTGCTGGTCGAATCGCCGTGATAATGGGCTCGGGTCTCACCGCGGTGGCAGCCTATCGATGGAAGACGCAGATCAACGAGAATGCCAAGAGCCCTGCATTCGTCTCATTGCTTCCCGAAGCGGATCACAACGAGGTCGAGGGCTGGACGACGCTGGGCACGGCACTGCGGCGAACCGTGGGCGTGGTGATGCTGCGCGACGATTCTGAGCCCGAGAGTGTGGGTGCGAGGTTTCGGCCCACATCGCGCCTACTTGGAGAAGGGGCAACGATCGTAGGTGAGGTGTGGGCACAGGGGACGAGTAGACTCGCTCGGCTTGCGAGCCTCGCCGCCATCGGCGACCTCGTCTCGCTGAGGCTCGCACGAATAGCAGGCGTAGACCCTGTCGCCGTCGACGCCATCCAACAACTCAAGCAGACACTGGGAGAGTCATGAACTACGACATCGCTGATCCGTCGCTCGCAGGTGAAGGAGCTCGAAGGATCGAATGGTCCGGCAGGAGAATGCCGGTGCTGGCAACCATCCGGGAACGATTTCGCGCAGAGAAGCCGCTCGACGGCAAGCGCGTGGCAGCGTGCCTGCACGTGACGGCAGAGACCGCGAACCTGATGTTGGCGCTGCGCGATGGGGGAGCGCAGGTTGTTCTTTGTGCTTCCAACCCTCTTTCCACGCAGGATGACGTCGCTGCCGCGCTGGTGGCAGACGGGATTCCGGTCTTCGCTGTACGCGGAGAGGACGATGATCGCTACTACAGCCATATCAACGCCGTGCTCGACACCAACCCTCATCTCACGATGGACGATGGCGCGGATCTCGTGACCGTCCTTCACAAGGATCGTCGCGAGGTCAATCCCATCGGATCGACGGAAGAGACGACCACGGGCGTCATCAGGTTGCGAGCCATGGCCGAGGAGGGGATGCTCAGGCTTCCCGTTGTCGCTGTAAACGACTCGGCGACGAAGCATTTGTTCGACAACCGGTACGGCACGGGCCAGTCATCCCTGGATGGAGTCCTTCGCGCTACGAACGTCCTGATCGCGGGATCGAACGTGGTGGTCGCCGGCTACGGAGACTGCGGGCAGGGGGTTGCCACGAGGGCCGATGGCATGGGTGCCAAGGTGATCGTCGTGGAGTCCGATCCGATCAGAGCTCTGTCGGCTGCCATGGACGGGTATCGGGTGATGACTGCCGACGACGCCGCGGCGGCAGGAGACCTCTTCATCACGGTGACTGGCGACAAGCATGTCTTCCGCTCTCGGCACTTCGACAAGATGAAGGACGGAGCGATCCTCGCGAACGCCGGGCACTTCGACGTCGAGATCGACCTGGAGGCGCTCGCCGAGTCGGCGGTTGCACGTAGAGAAGTGCGCCGGAACCTCGAGGAGTTCGAACTCGCCGACGGGCGCCGGATCATGGTGATAGCCGAAGGCAGGCTCGTGAACCTCAGTGCGGCAGAAGGGCACCCCGCCGACGTCATGGACATGTCCTTCGCCGATCAGGCGCTTGCGGCCGAGTGGCTCGTCCAGAACCACGAAGCACTCGTGCCCGGCGTCTACACCATCCCGGAGGAACTCGATCAGAACGTCGCACTCATCAAACTCGGTCACCTCGGTGGCTCAGTCGAGCAGCTGACCGACGAGCAGGTCGAGTACCTGGGATCCTGGCAAGAAGGGACATAGCAGAAGACTGCTGAGACGGTCGCCGGGTGGGCGCTGTTCGGTCAGGTCGCGTTCTGCGGTGAGTCGGCTGTCTCGCCGGTGGGTCCTCGACGGATGTCGATCACGACGTCTCCTGGCGCCCGTTCGATCACATCGATGATCTCGCGGTCGATCAGCTCGTTGCGTTCGATGAGCGCGTCCCGCAGCGCCTCCACGATGCGACGGTTCTGTGACAGCAGTCTGATGGCCTGTTGCTTGGCGTGATCGAGAAGACGCTCGACGTGCTCCCTACCGGCCGGGTCCCCGAGCACACGCGCCGCGAGGTTCCCACCGAGCAGTCCGTTGTCGAGTGCCCGGTAGGAGACGAGCGATCCACCGAGTCCCAGCGAGCCCACCATCTCCGCTGCGAGCTGGGTGGCTGACGCCAGATCGCCGGCAGGACCCGTGCTCGAATCCCCGAAGAAGAGTTCCTCGGCCGCCATGCCGCCCATCGAGATCTGGAGAAGTGCCCTCAGCTCGCTCTCTCGCTGCGTCCTGCGCTCCTCGACGAGGCGATGCGCGAGGAACCCGAGCGCCTCGCGCCGTTTGATGATCGACAGAACCTCGAGACGGCGACCCTTTCCGACCAGATACGCGATCGTTGCGTGACCGGCCTCGTGCGTCGCGATCGCTTCGCGCTCCTCAGGCGGGTAGTCGACCGGCTCGGGGAGACCCAACTCCATCTCGATCCTCGCACGATCCAGATCACGCATGGTCAAAGCGGTGCGTCCCTCGCGGAGAGCGAGGAGGAGCGCTTCGTCGAAGAGGCGTTCGAGGGACGCCGGCGTGTATCCGAGCGTTGCCGCTGCGAAGTCGTCTCGGGACGACTCCAGCTCCATCTCTGGAACATGTGCTTTGCGGGTCAGGAAGTAGTCGATCAGATCGCGTCGGCCGGTTCGTCCAGGGATGTCGAAGTGGAACACGCGATCGAACCGACCCGGTCGCAGCAGAGCCGGATCGAGTGAGTCTGCTCTGTTGGTGGCGCCAATGAGCAGCACGTTGGCGTAGGAGGCAGGGGACGCCTTGAGCTGACGATGTTCGGGAAGGAAGAGGTTGATCCTGTCTCGGAACCAGCTCACGATCTTGGTGCGGGTCGAAGGCTCATCGAAACTCTGCATCTGGATGAGCAGCTCGTTGACGACCCCTCCGGTGTCGGTCGCGATCGACCTGTTGACCGCCATGCCGACGGATGACGACATGTTTGGACGAGCCAAGCCGATCGCGTCGATCTCCTCGATGAAGCCGATTGCTCCACCCTCGGCCCTGGCTGCCTTACGCAGGGCCCGGAAAAACGAACGGATCCGTTTCGACGTCATCCCGTACCACATGCTCTGGAACGCCGTTGCTGACACGAACAGGAACGGCACGTTTGCCTCTTTCGCGAGTGCTTTCGCTGCGTGCGTCTTGCCGGTGCCCGGAGGGCCCTCGAAGAGCACACCGCGCCTTGGGCTTCCGCCCATGCTGGCTCTGAGCTGTTCATGATCGAGGAGGATCTGGAGGGTGTGACGGATCTCGGTGAGGAGGTGCCCGAGCCCCTTGACATCCTCGAATGAAACGTCGATCTGATCGGGCCTGTACACGGTGTGCGGCGATCTGCGGTTGCCGAGCATCGGTGCGATTAGGGCAAGGCCGATGAGGATGATGATCAGGGCGCCTGGCAACCAGAAGATGGCATCAGGGGGAAGCTTCGGAAGCGACGGCCACGGAGGGTGACCGGTCAGGACCCGATACCACATCCAGGTGGCGATCGGGGCGAGCAGGTATCCCAGCTTCCTCAGTCTTCTTCGCCGCTCGGTCTCCCGGTCGACATGAACGTTCCCAGCCGCCATGTGTGTATCTAACCACAGAGAGTGGTAGCGCGCCAGTACTTCTGTCGGTGCCGCGACGTACATTCGGGCCATGCTGTGTCTCGTGTGTTGCACACCGACCCGTAGAGCGCTCTGTGGAAGGTGCTCATCCGAGCTCCGCCAGGGAACCGATCGTCTGGTGGGCTCGCGCCTGCCGGTGCATGTTGCGCTCGCCCATGAGGGTCCGGCACGGGTTCTCGTGCGCCGCCTGAAGTACGAGGGGATCCGTGCTGCCGCCGGACCGCTCGCCGACGCGATGGCGAGGAGGGTTCCCGATCCAGGAGGAATCGTGGTGCCGATCCCTCGTGTGCCGCTCCGCGCGTGGCGCTACGGGATCGATCCAGCCAAGGAACTTGCGCGGGCATATGCCGCCCTCGTCGACGCGCCGGTCGTAGATGCGCTTGCGCCGCTGCTGTGGGCGCCACGACATGCCGGGCGCGGTCGTGGCGATCGGGCACCGGTCCGATTTCGCGTACGTTTGGCGGTACACGGACCGGTCGTTCTCGTGGACGACGTGGTGACGACCGGCCTGACGTTGGGAGCCGCTTCGGCGTCGGCGGGAGCCGTGAGGGCCATTGCGGCGACCGGCGCAGGTAGAGTGAGAGCGTGATTCTGCGACACGCAGCACCGCCGATCGCAACCCATGTGATCGCGCACCGCAGAGACTCAACCCAGGAGGTCATTCTTGGACGTCAACCTGCAGAGCAAAGACTTCCAGTTGCCCGATCGTCTGACCGAGTCGGCGATCGAGAAGATGTCGAGGGCCGCGCGTTTCTTCGGGGCCGTGACGTCGGCGGATATCGAGGTGACGAGGGCGAAGAACCCGAGGGTCAGTGATCCTTTCACTGCCGAGATCACTTCGAGGGCTGCCGGGCAGACCGTTCGTGTCGAGGCCAGCGGCATCACTCCGGAGTCCGCGATCGATGCGGCGATCGAGAAGTTCGAGGCGAGGTTGCATCGGCTCAAGGAACGGTTGATCGATCGAACCAGAAAGGGAGGCGACAAACGCCTCAATATCGCCCGTGAGGGTGTCGAAGAAGAGACCAGTGACCCCCGCATCGTGAGAGTGAAGCAGTTCGTAATGAAACCGATGACTCCAGAGGAGGCCGCCTTGCAGATGGACACGCTTGGGCACGGGTTCTTCTTCTTCCAGAACGCCGAGAGTGACATGCCGAGTGTCCTCTACCGTCGTCGTGACGGGTCGTTTGGACTGATCGAGCCCGCATGATCTCCGTTCTCGTCGTCGACGACTCTCCATTGTTCGTTGCTGGTCTCTCTGCGGCTCTCGGCAATGCAGGCTTCGACGTCGTCGGTGAGGCCCGGGACGCGATGACCGCCCTATCGATGGCTCGCGGGTTGCACCCCAACATAATTGTTCTCGACGTACTGATGCCGGGGATATCGGGTCTGGAGGTCGTCACGCCGCTGAGGGATGCTTCTGGCGGCGCCAAGATCGTGCTGCTGACGTCCAGCGAGTCCGAAGAGGACCTGCTGGTGGCGATCAAGGCCGGCGCCAGGGGGTACGTGGTCAAGGACACTCCGTTCCCCGAGTTGGTCGATGCGATGCGCGCTGTCTGGGAGGGAGGTGCGGTCGTGTCGCCGAGGATGGGGGCGAAGCTGTTCGACACGGTTGCGTCGCTCCTTCGACACAGGGAGATCATCTCGAGCCGGCAGCCAGAGCTGACCGGCAGAGAGATCGAAGTGCTCGAGCTGATTTCGGAGGGAATGACGAGCAAGCAGATCGGGGACCGGCTGTACATCTCCGAGAACACGGTGAAGAACCACGTTCGGAACATTCTCGACAAGCTCGGATTGCACTCACGAAACGAGGCTGTGTTGTACGCTCTGCGAGAGGAACTCATCCAGATTGACAGGTAGACGTGAGCGAGCAGAACACCGCCGCGACGATCGTCGAGGGGCTGGCCGGCGCCTGGACGATCTGCAACCTGTACCCGGACCCTGAATCGCAGTCGGCTCTTCAGCGAATCGGACAGACCATCCGGGAGGCAGTGGCCTCTGGAGAGACGTGGCTCGACATCGGTCCCGGCTTCTTCTTGCACGGCGACGATGAGGTTGAGGCCGCCCGTGATTCGACGTCTCGACTCGCCCAACGATGCTATGTCCACAACATCGCTTCGATTGGTGTCATTGGCCCGGCAACTGATCACGACCTCGCAGCGTTCATGGGCGTCCTCGCGCTCGATGAGGCGACGATCTCAGAGGAGGGAGGCATCTCGGCGCTGCTGGGGCGGCAGGGAATCACTGGAATCGCCGTGGTAGCGAGGGTTCCACTCAAGATCGAAGCCGCGGAGCAGACATTCGAGCGACCAGACAACGTGCTGACGGCCATGACGGGTCTCGCCGACCCCAAGCGGTTTGCCCTGCGCCTCGTCGAAGAGTCCGGTGGGGATCCGCAACAGCTCGGAGTGCTCTACCACGAGCGATTCACCTCCACCTACGGTCTGATCGACGAAGCGGACGTGGCGGCACAAGAGCAGGCTGTCCAAGCATTCGTCGAGGCGTTCTTCTGCCTCGACGAGGGGTACCAAGTCGCCGTTCTCGATCCGTTCCTACGATCCGCCGAAGAGCCTCTCGACAGGCTCTTTCTCGACCAGTTCGCCGGCCATGAACTCGCCAGGATCGCGCCGAGGCTCGACTCCCATGGGTTCGCACTCCTGATGGACTACGCGCGGATCGCGACTGACGATTCCGATCATAGGCCGGACGAACTCCTCGGGTGGCTCGGCGTCCCGGACGGCGGGGCGAGTGCGGTGCAGACGGTCGCTGCCCGGGTACAGGACCGTCTGGTGCAGGGCGAAGATCGATATGGTGAGCAGTCGGCCTACGTGCAGCTTCGCGAGCAGTTCCCTGATCCGCGGCAGTACTTCTATCAGACGCTCGACACGTTCAGAGGGCTGGTCTCGGTAGAGGATCGCAACGATCGTTACCGGCGACTGATGCGTCTTCTTACCGGCAAGATCGTCGCGAGCATCAGGAGAGAGTGGTTCAGGCGAGCCGAACTGTGGATGCGTAGCGTCATGGACTCGCCGACGTTCCTGCCGGAACGAGCGAGAGAGGTGGAAGAGGCACTGACACTCGCGTGCACGACCGAGGTGTTGGATGTGCTGGTCGCAAGACTCGCCACCACCGATTCGAGTTCCTCGAAGTACCTCGCGGCTCACCTCGTCGGGCTGAACATGGGTATAGGCCTGGACTTGCTGGCCGAGGAAGACGACCGGGCCAGGAGGAAGGCGTTGATCGGTGTTCTCGGCGATGCGGCCAGTGCCGATCCTGAGCCGGTGATCGCGGCGCTCGAGGACAGCCGGTGGTACGTGGTTCGCAACCTCGCGATCGTTTTGCGCACCTCGGGAAGCGACCGTGCTGCGCCCGAGTTGGCCAGACTCACTCGTCACGACGACCATCGGGTTCGTGTCGAAGCCTTGCGGGGGCTGGCGATGATCGCTCCGGGTGCTGTCTCCGACATAGGGGAACGGCTCGCCGACGATCATGAGTCGGTCCGTCGAACGGCCATCGGTGTGCTTGCGGTACGTCCGGGGCCTGAGGCGGAGGCCATGATGATCGGCGCGCTCGACGGCAGACTCACGATCGATGAGAAGGCCGATCTTCTTCGACACCTGGGTGAGCGCGGGACTCACGAGTCGACCGGTGTCCTCGAGAAGCTCGCCAAACGACGATTTGCGTTGACGGGCCGTGCCCGCACGTTGCGGAGCGCCGCACGACAAGCCTTGGGAGCGACGAAGTGATCACCGAGAACGCAGCCCGATCCACTCTTCGATCGATCCAGGCCCTCTCGCGGCAGATGAGCCTGTACCCGACTGGGCATCCCTCGACGGGTGAGGCGCTCACCGACGCAACAGCCGCGGCGGAGGCACTGTCGGTGGCCGAAGGCGGGGGGGCCATCATCACCCTTCTCGGGGACTCCATCTATCTCGGCAAGGCGATCCTGCCGCACACGTCGCTGGAGCTGAGTTCCTTCATGCGCACCCTCCAATCCAGGGGAATCGAGTCGATCTCATTCGCCTCACCGGTGGCGGGAGCGGACATCGCCGACCTGGGCGCGTTCATCGCGGGTCTGAGCGGAGACGTTCCGGCCGAGGCCACGATTCGGCTCAACGAGTCGCCGTACTCGAGGTCCGATCTGGAGGCTGGAGAGTCGGCGGGTGTGCGGAGATCATACACGAGGTCGCTCGATGTGCTCCGTGGGATGGCGGCCGCACTCGAACGTGATGAGCACTTCGACCTGTCGGGCGCGGCGTGGGTTGTGGAACAGCTCGTCGAGCAGACGATCTCCCAGCCGGCGGCATCGTTGCTGCTGTCGACGATGAAGAGCCACGACGAGTACACGTTTTTCCACTCGGTCAACGTGTGCATCCTCTCGATTTCGATGGGTCGCATGATCGGGCTCCCAAACGATCAGCTCTCGGCACTCGCGATGGGAGCGTTGCTCCACGACATCGGCAAGGTGCGAGTCGCCCCGTCGATCCTCCAGTTCCCTGGACGCCTTGACGCTGCCCAGTGGCGACAGATCAAGCTCCACCCCCAGGAGGGTGCAGCGGCGATCCTGGCGGCGGCCAGCCCGATGCAGGAGATCGCTGCGACGGTCGCGTACGAGCACCACGCGAGGTTCGACGGTTCTGGGTATCCGCCGTCCCATCGAAGGGACAGGAACCTTCACTTCTACAGCCGCCTCGTGGCAACCACCGATACGTACGACGCGATCACCACGCGGCGATCCTACCGGCGTGCGGAAACCCCGAATCGCGCACTTCATGTGATCCTCAACGGCGCGGGAACCATCTACGACCCCGATTTCGCGAGAGCGTTCATCGAAATGGTGGGTGTGTATCCGGCCGGGTCGTTGCTTCGGCTGTCGGATGGAGATCTGGTGATGGTGACCAGGGCCGATGAGCACGGCGAGTCCCCCGACGTCGTGCTCATCCAGCCGGCAGGCGATGAGATCCTCGAGCAGCCGGTTGTGACGGAGCTCGGTGACCGAGAGATCGTCGACCAGATGCTGCCGAGCGACGTCGGTATCGAGCCTGCCGCGTTCCTCGAGCAGGTCGGCGTCATCGTTCAGGCGGTCTAGGAAGCCAACAGCGAACAGCCGACGGCGGACAGCCGACACGGCGACTGGAGACTGGTGACTGCGAGCGAAGCGAGCCCATCTCGATAAGATGAGCAGGCTATGTCGCTCATCAACAAGGTGCTCCGAGCCGGTGAGTCGCGGGTTCTCAGGGATCTCGGATCGATCGCGGAACAGGTCGGCGCACTCGAGCCGGAGATGGAAGCGCTCGACGATCCGTCGTTGGCAGCCAAGACGGACGAGTTCCGGAGCCGCCTCGCCGACGGAGAGCGGGTGGACGACATTCTGGTCGAGGCGTTTGCCGCCGTTCGCGAAGCGTCCAAGAGGGTGCTCGGCCAGCGGCATTTCGACGTCCAGGTGGTTGGCGCGGCGGCCCTTCACGCCGGGATGATCGCCGAGATGCGAACCGGCGAAGGCAAGACGCTCGTATCGACGATGCCGGCATATCTGAACGCGCTCAGCGGAGAGGGAGTTCACATGGTGACGGTGAACGACTACCTCGCCGCGCGGGACGCAGCCTGGATGGGGGGAATTCACAGGTTCCTCGGTCTGGAGGTCGGATTGATCCAGGCGGCGATGACCCCCGAACAGCGCAGACCCGCCTATGCAGCGGACATCACCTACGGGACCAACAACGAGTTCGGGTTCGACTACCTCCGAGACAACATGGCGATGCGAACTGCCGACCTCGTGCAGCGCGGCCACCACTTCGCCATCGTCGACGAGGTCGATTCGATCCTCGTGGATGAGGCTCGAACACCTCTGATCATCAGCGGTGTGGTCACGGACACGGCGAAGTGGTACCGCGAGTTCGCCAAGATCGTCAAGCGGCTTACGAAGGACGATGACTACACGGTGGACGAAGGGAAACGCCAGGTGCTCACGACGGAAGAGGGAGTGGCAAGGGTAGAGCAGATTCTCGGCATCGAGAACATGTTCGATTACACGAGCGTGGACTTCGTCCATCACCTCGATGCCGCTCTGCGAGCGAAGGAGCTGTACCTGAAGGACGTTGCCTATCTCGTGGATCACGGCGAGGTGAAGATCGTCGACGAGTTCACCGGCCGTGTGCTCGATGGGAGGCGGTACTCCGAAGGTCTTCACCAGGCGATCGAGGCAAAGGAGGGCGTCCGGATCAAGGAAGAGAACCAGACGTTGGCGACGATCACTCTCCAGAACTACTTCCGCATGTACGACAAGCTCGCTGGGATGACCGGCACGGCCAAGACCGAGGCTGCTGAGTTCGCCCAGATCTACAACCTCGAAGTGGCGGAGATCCCGACGAACATGCCGGTAATCCGAATCGACCAGCCAGACCTCGTCTACAAGTCGGAGGAGGCCAAGTTCGACGCAGTGGTCGATGACGTCGTCCGCCGGAACGAGCAGGGCCAGCCGGTGTTGATCGGTACCGTGTCGATCGAGAAGTCGGAGCGGCTTTCGACGGCACTACGCAAACGCGGTGTTCCGCACGAGGTGCTCAACGCCAAGCAGCACGCTCGTGAGGCCGCCATCATTGCGCAGGCGGGTCGCAAAGGATCAGTGACGGTCGCCACCAACATGGCCGGCCGTGGAGTCGACATCATGCTCGGAGGAAACCCCGAGGGCCTCGCGGAGATGGCGCTTGCGAAGGCAGGTTTCGAGCCGGGATCGGATGAATTCGAGACGTCGCTCGAGTCGACGGTCGCCGACTTTCAGGCCAGGACCGATGCGGAACGCAAGGCAGTCCTCGACGCCGGCGGCCTGTATGTCGTGGGCACGGAGCGCCACGAGTCACGCCGAATCGACAACCAGCTGCGAGGCAGGTCCGGGCGGCAGGGCGATCCCGGCGAATCCCGCTTCTACCTGTCGCTCGGCGACGACCTGATGCGCAGATTCGCGTCTGACCGTGTCGAGCTGATCATGAACCGACTGCGGATACCGGAAGACGTGCCCATCGAGGCCAAGATCGTGTCGAAGGCGATCGAGCGTGCCCAGGGGCAAGTGGAGTCGCAGAACTTCGAAATCCGCAAGAACGTGCTCAAGTACGACGAGGTGATGAACCGCCAGCGTGAGGTGATCTACGAGTGGCGCAATGGCCTGTTGCGCCGGGATCGCAGCGAAACGCTCGTACGCGAGTGGATCGAGGACGTCATCGGCGGTACGGTCGAAGGTGTGCTCGGCGAGGGGTCGCCCCGCGACTGGGATTGGGATGAGCTGATCAGACAGCTGACCGTGTACTACCCGACCGAGCTCGAGCTCGAGACGCTAGATGACGGCAGAGGTATCGATGCGACCGATGTTGCGGACGCCGCTGTCGACGAGGCTCTTGCCGTGTTCGCGGCCCGCGAGGAGGAACTCGGCGCCGACACGCTCCGACAGATCGAGAAGACAGTCGTGCTCGCGGTGATCGATGCGAAGTGGCGCGAACACCTCGCGGAGATGGACTACTTGCGTGCCGGAATCGGGCTGCGAGCCATGGGTCAACGGGATCCGCTGGTCGAGTATCAGCGCGAGGGGTACGACATGTTTGCCGAGATGGTGGATTCGGTGAAGAGCGAGACGACCAGATACATGTTCCACGTGCAGGTCGCACAGCAGGCAGCCGAAGCACAGCGTCAGCAGGAGACTCATCAACGTGAGGCTGCGGCGGCAGGCGGCCGTTCTACCGTGCAGGCGACGTCCACCAAGGTGGGTCGAAACGAGCCGTGCCCCTGTGGGTCAGGGAAGAAGTACAAACACTGCCACGGAGCCAGGGCGTAGGTGAAGCTGGGCTAGGGCCCAGCTTCACGGTCTTCGGTTCTGGGTTGGCGACGTCCACAACCGCGGGACGGTATGGCGACGGGCTTACCGATGACCGACAACTCATGACGTCGGGCGTAGCCCGACTACCATTTCTCGCCCATGGATATCGAACCCCGATCACTCTTGGACGAACTGCGCGCCCGGCTCTCCGACGCCCGGAGGTTCCTTTGACCTCGATGGCAAGCGTGAACGGCTCCCGAAGCTGAGAGAGGCTGCGGCCTCCCCGGATCTGTGGGCGGACGCGTCGAGAGCAGCGGATGTCAACCGAACGCTCGCACGATATGAGGGTCTCATCGCACATGTGGAACGCCTGGACAGCACGCTCGACGACGCCGAGGTGATGCTTGGTCTCGCCGCCGAGGAGCACGACGAGGAAGCGGCGGACGAGGCGCTGTCCGAGCTGAGGGCGGCCGAGAGCGATCTGGGCGCTTTGGAGAGGGAATCGCTGTACTTCGGGGAGTACGACGAAGCCCCGGCGATCATGAGTGTCCACGCGGGCGCCGGCGGTGTCGACGCCCAGGATTGGGCGGAGATGTTGCTGCGGATGTACCTGCGCTACCTAGAAGACGGCGGGTACCGGGTCGAGATCGATGAAGTGACTCCGGGCGACGAGGCGGGCATCAAGTCCGCCACCCTGACCGTGCAAGGAGAGCACGCCTACGGCGTCCTCGAGGGAGAGCGGGGCGTGCACCGCCTGGTCCGCATCAGTCCCTTCGATGCAAACAGCCGGAGACACACGTCGTTCGCCGGCGTCGATGTGATTCCGGAGGTGGAGGAGGAAGAGGTCGAGATCGACCAGGACGATCTCCGTATCGAGACGTATCGCTCGCAAGGAGCCGGCGGCCAACACGTCAACGTCACCGACTCGGCGGTACGCATCACTCATCTGCCGACGGGAACGGTGGTGACGTGCCAGAACGAACGGTCCCAGCTCCAGAACAAAGCCAGGGCCATGGTGATCCTGAGGGCTCGTCTCGGTGAGTTGGCCCGTCAGGAGCGGGCGAGGGAGCTCGACGAGATCCGGGGCGACCAAGAAGCCGCGGCGTGGGGCCGCCAACTCCGGTCCTACGTGCTCCAGCCGTACCAGATGGTGAAGGATCTTCGTACCGGAGTCGAGGTCGGGAATGTGCAAGGCGTACTCGACGGCGACTTGGACGGATTCGTCGACGCCTACCTGCATTGGCGGAGGGAGAGGCAGGAGCGGGGGGATGGATGATGCCGTTTGCCCCCATACCGTTGCTATCCTTTGCAATCGCCCGGTGCGGAGTTCGGGGCGAACATACGACCGGCAGTTCCACAGACGGGGCCGCCGCTGAAGTGAGTGGTCCATGATTCTTCTCGAAGGTGTCACGAAAGTGTACGAGGGGGGGACCGTCGCGCTCCGCGACATCGACTTGGACGTCAAGAAGGGGGAGTTCCTCTTCGTCGTTGGGCCATCGGGGTCCGGCAAGTCCACCTTGATCAGCCTGTTGCTCAGAGAGCTGCGAGTCACTCGTGGCAAGATCTGGGTAGCGGGAAAGGACATCACGAAGATGCCGGCGTGGAAGATCCCGCACCTTCGCCGGTCGGTCGGGACTGTGTTTCAGGACTACAAGCTCCTGCCGAACCGTACCGTGACGGAGAACGTGGGGTTCGCTCTCGAGGTGCTTGGTCGGCCGCGTGCGGTGGTCACTCGCCAGGTCCAGCAAGTGCTGGAGCTCGTCGGTCTCCAAACGAAAGGCGACCGATATCCCCGACAGCTCTCCGGTGGGGAGCAGCAGCGCGTGTCTGTGGCGCGGGCATTCGTCAACCGACCGCCGATCCTGTTGGCAGATGAGCCGACCGGCAACCTCGACCCAGCGACGTCGGTGGGCATCATGCGCGTGCTGGACCGGGTCAACAGGACTGGAACCACCGTCGTGATGGCCACCCATGATCACGCGATCGTCGACGCGATGCGGCGACGAGTCGTCCAACTCGATCGCGGCAGGATCATCCGAGACGAGACACGGGGCACGTACGAGAGCGTGAGTGGGAGGGGCGACGGCGATGCGTAGGCTGACGTTCCTCGTTCGCGAGGCGGTCTCCAGCCTGCGACGCAATCTTCTGGTGGTGACCGCTGCGGTCGTGTCGGTCTTCATCAGCTTGGCGCTCGTGTTCGGCGCCCTCGTGCTCAGCGAACTCGTCAGAGAGAACACGGCACGTTGGCAGGAAGGTGACCACATCATCGTGTTTCTCAACGATGTGCCCGACCAAACCGAGCTGAGTCTCCAGGAGGAGGTCCAGGGCTGGTCTGAGGTCGCCAGCATCACGTACTGCGACAAGGCGTGCGCGTATCAAGAGTTCAAGGAGATGTTCGCCGATCAGCCATCGCTGCTCAACGTGGATCCTTCGGTGCTTCCCGCGTCTCTCCGCATCAAGCTTCACAACATCGACACGTACAAGGACGTCACATATCGACTGATCGGGAACCCGGCCATCCGGAGGGTGGTGACCGCAAGTGAGCAGTTCGACCAGCTGTCCGCCGTGACGAAGGCGTTGAACTGGCTGGCTCTAGGCCTTGCGATCGTACTCGGAGTGGCATCTATCGTGCTGATCGCCAACACGATCCGCATGGCCATCTACGCGCGAAGAGATGAGATCTCTGTCATGCGCCTCGTTGGAGCCTCGAACTGGTTCATTCGAGTCCCCTTCCTCCTCGAAGGGATGGTTCAGGGGTTGACCGGTGCCTTCCTCGCCGTGGTAGCCGTGTGGATCGGCCAGAGCTACGTGACCAACCACATCAGCCCGACCTTCTTGATCCGGCTCACGGTCGACCGCGGCTTCCTGGTCTCGTGGAGCCTGGCGATCCTGGTGTTCGGTGCACTCGCCGGCGTCGTGGGGAGCGCGACCGGCGTCCGCAGGTTCCTCAAGGTGTAGCGCCGTGCGAAAGCTGACCCTCCTCGCCGTGGTGTCGATGATGGTGGTACTGCTGCTCCCAGTGGCGACGCCTGTAATCGCCGCCTCGAGCGCCGAGCAGAAGCTGTCGGATCTCCAATCCCAGATCAGCGATCTGAACGGTCAGATCAAGGCTCAAAAGGGTGAGCGGACATCCATCCAGCAGGATCTGGCAACGGCGCAGGAGCGGCTGGCCGCGGTCAGCGCCGAGCTCGCCGGCGCAGAGTCGAAGGTGCAGGAGGTCGAGGCGACGATCTCGTCGACGGAGGATCATCTCGCGCAGGTGCAGCGGGAGGTGGATGCCCTCGAAGGACAGATCGCCGATACGCGGGTGAGCATTCGCGAGACGAGCGACCAGCTCTCGGACCAGGCGATCGAGATGTACATGGGGGGTGTTCCAGAGCTCCAGTCCGTGGTGTTCACCGCCGGCGACATGACCGCGGTGGCCGTTGGAGTCAACTATGCCAAGGAGATCGTGGCGTCGAGCGAGCTACTCATCAACGACCTGGCGACGCTGGAAGCGGTCGAGGCTCGCCAGAAGGAAGCTGTGGAGGAGCGGAAGGCGTCGGTTCAGTCCGATCTGACGGCGCTGGGTCAGCAACGGCAGCAGCTCGAGGCCGATCGCGTCGAGGTCGAGATCCGGAGCCAGGAAGCGGAAGCCGAGGCCGGTCGACAGCAGCAGCTCCTGAACAAGGTCAACAGCCAGATATCGAACTTCGAAGGCGAACTCTCGGCACTGGAGAAGGACCAGGCGCAGATCAAGGCGCAAATCGCTGCGGCACAGCAGAAGGGCGGTACCAAACCGTCGGTGTTGTTGTGGCCGGTGAACGGGCGGATCACGTCACCATTTGGATGGCGGGTACACCCCATCTTCGGGACCAAGAAGCTCCACACGGGTATTGACATCGGCGTTTCCTACGGCACCCCCATCAAGGCGGCAGCCGCCGGGACCGTGATCCTCGCCCAGACCTACGGCGGGTACGGCAACGCCACCGCGATCGACCATGGTGGTGGGATGTCCACCCTGTACGGGCACCAGTCGAAGATCATCGTCAAGGTCGGGCAGAAGGTGGCGATGGGCCAGGTCATAGGGTATGTCGGGTGTACCGGCTACTGCACCGGCCCCCACCTGCACTTCGAGGTGAGGGAGAACGGGAACCCGGTAGACCCGACCAAGTACCTCCCGTGAACGTCGTCACCACCAACCGGAAGGCGCGGCACGACTACGAGATCGCCGAGACGATCGAAGCTGGCATCGTGCTCGTCGGCTCGGAGGTGAAGAGTCTGCGTGCCGGTCTCGCCAACCTCAAGGACTCGTATGTGCAGTTCAGGGCAGGCGAGGCGTGGCTGGTCGGCTGTCACATCAGTCCCTACTCCTTCGCCAGAGGGGGCGGGCACGATCCCGACCGTGACCGAAAGCTCCTGCTGCGCCGCAAGGAGATCGACAGGATCTCGGCGAAGGTGAAGGAGCGAGGACTGTCGCTGGTCGCGCTCCGCATCTACTTCAAGGAGGGTATCGCCAAACTCGAGCTGGGGTTGGGGCGTGGCAGAGCCACGTACGACAAGCGGCGAGCGATCAGGGAGAAGGAGCAGCGCCGGGAGATGGATCGGGCGGCTCGCCGAACCGGCCGAATCTAGGACGCCTGTGACCCCATCGCTTCGAGCTGCTCGAAGAACGCCGCGAGCTGCTCCTCTGGGAGCAGGCCGGCGGTGCGACCCAGCACGGTCCCGTCCGGTCCCGTGAACACCCAGAACGGGAACGCCGATACTCCAAACTGGGCGCTCAGCGATCCCGACGTGTCGACGATGACCGGGAATGGGAAGTCCTGTGCCTCCAGATAGGGGAGGAGTGGGTTCGATGCCGAATCGTCGATCGCAGTCGTGATCGACACGATCTGCAAGTGCGGGTTGTTGGATGCGTTCTCCTCGTACCAGGACTTCACGATGGGCAGTTCCTTCTGGCAGTAGGGGCACCAGTGCGCCCAGACGACCCAGGCGCGCGCGACTCCGTCGGCGGGATCGATCGACTGGACCTGACCGTCCGGGTACCACGCGCCGGTCACAGGACCCAGTTTCATGCCGAGCGCCGTGTCTTGACCTGAGTCCGGGTAGCGGGGGAGATCCTGTGCGACGATGCTCTGGCTGTCCGAAGGTGCGGGAGATGACTCGGCCAGCTGGAGTCGGGCCTGTGTGTCGGCGAGGGACGCCTGCAGCGTGGCTAGCTGGTACTGGAGGTCCGTGACCTGCGATTCGAGAGAGGCAGCTCGCTGATCGGCGCGGTCGGCGGCGTGGTAGACCGCGTAGTTGGCACCCAGTGCGACGACGGCGATCAGTGCCGCCAGCAGGGCGATCCAGTTGCGCCGTTGTGGTTTCTCGTGGGGTCCAAATGGGTTCTCGAGCTCGGTCATGTCGGCAAACACAGTACCGGGTGGGGCGGCGATGCGGTATCGTGACCTGTGACAAGGGGCTGAATGGAATCGACTTGCGGTGTCGAAGCCATGCCCACCATCCGAGTTGCTCAGACTCGCTAAACGGGGCACCAAGAGAACTGCCGATGCAGATCTCGCCTACGCCGCGTAAGCGGTAGTGGCACTTGCACCCTGAAAGGGGAGACGGGGCCGGATCGCGCAGCCTGGCACCAGAAGCGTGGTTGACAGCAGGCAAAGACCGCCGGACCGCTCGGAAGAGACGAGCTGACAGCCGGCAAAGACCGGTAGGCCGCAAGGCCAACGGGCACCTCCCCCGCGAGTGAGGATGATGGTCAGGGTTGGTATGAAACCCGTGAGGACCCGGGTTCGAATCCCGGCAGCTCCACCGCCGGCTGCGGCGACTGAGGGGTGTCAGCAAGAAGACTCGAGGCAGGGTGTTGTGCCCGCGCCGCGGAAGCTGCGGTAATGGCGCTCACAACCAAGGTTTGCGGCCGTGAGCGCGAGGCTTCCAGAGCCCGATGTATGCTCCCGGCCCGCGATCGGGGAGGCAACCTACTCGGACGTGTCCCCGTTTGGCCAGACGATGATGACCGGCACTCCGTGGTGTTTGGCGTACTGCACGGTCGATGACAGGGCTTTGCGCACGGATCCCGGCCATGCCGGTGCTGCGATCAGCACCGCCGATGAGTCCACGATGCTGCGGCGGGCTTCGCTTGGTGGCACCCGGGGAAGCTCCGTGGCCTGACCGATGGGTGCTGCCAGACGCGGCGTCGAGGGATGCACGACCGCCTCGCGGCCCTGATCCAGGACGAGCGTATGCATCTGTGCGTCCGCGCCGACCCGTCCGCCGTGATGTACCGTCATCCACTCCGGGTTCTCCTCGAGAAGGCGTTGGATCGCGCCGAGCTGCGACGGGGTCATTCCGTGCCGTGTACCAGTGAACCCGATCTCTCGAGGGGAGCCTGTGTCGTTCATGGCATCCACTGTAGGGGATGCCGGCGACTTCGAAGGTAGCGAACGGTAGACCCAGTAGGGAGGTGACCCCGTCCGACCGGATCCGTGAGGGGCGGCTCGGGGCTTGATGCCTGCACGAGTCGATCGGCTGTGGCTGCCCGGGCTCCCGGGCAGGTGCCTGGAGCCTCTGGTGCCCGTCGCGTGGAATCGCCGAAGTCACGTCATCAGGTCCCCAATGGTCATCGAATGGATCGCGAGCTGCACTCCTGTCGCTGACACCGAGGGACGATCGCGAAGCAGTTGGGCGAGACCGTGGAGCGAGCCTGCCCGGCTACGGTGTACAACGATGGAGCATACCGAGCCAGAACCCGATCGAGAGGAGCTCGAAACCGCCCTGGCAGGCAGGGGTGAGTATGAGCTGTTCCCGTGCGATCCCGAGCTCGCCGACACGGCCGCCTTCTGTGAAGCCTACGGGTTCGCCCTCGAAGACTCCGCCAACACGATCGTCGTCGTGGGCAAGAGCAAACCTCCCATGTACGCCGCATGTGTCGTACTCGCCACCCACCGGCTCGACGTCAACCACGCGGTCAAGGCTCGCTTCGGCAAGAAGTCGTCGTTCGCCTCGCCGGAACAGACCAAGGAGCTGACCGGCCACGAGATCGGCGGTGTGACCGTGTTCGGACTGCCGAGTGACCTACCCGTCTGGGTCGACGACTCGGTCATGGAACGCGAACGGATCGTGCTCGGTGGGGGGAGTCGGCGATGGAAGGTCATCGCGTCCCCGGCGATCCTCCTTACTCTGCCCGATGTGGAGGTCGTTGCCGGTCTCGCATCGCGGGTGTCCTCCTGATCCATTCGGAGCAGCGCCGAGATCGATGTACCTCGGCGACCACATCGCGTGTGATGGCTTCCCCTGCGACGGAGTCGCTCATGAACGGTTTGCCGTCTCACGTTGGAGATCGGTCCGAGATCCATCCGCTGCGTGATGGTGGCCGAGACGCCGGCCATGAACCTGGCCGACGACTTCTACGGGCCGGGTGACCCGTTCTCCCTCCAGAC